>UMIN01007296.1_pt1 | contig 56358 bp, 53 predicted proteins | sample 1965811 | NCBI WGS metagenome assembly UMIN01 (sample SAMEA4836123, study PRJEB28245) | human gut metagenome | biome: gut microbiome; material: fecal sample | place: Denmark | collected 2008
ACTTATTATGGAAGAGAAGCAGCCGATCATCGCGTTGGGAGCAGGTGGCTCGACGAAATTGGTGTTTGACCATGGAAGAAGAATTGAGAGAGTGGAAAATGTAAAGGATGTGGCAAACTATATCGAGCGAATCGATGAGATGATCGAGCGAAAGAGAATTGGAATAACCACTTATCTATAAGGAGCATGCGACAGTGAAAACACAAAGAGACGATCTTCAGGACCGCTTCTTGGACATAAGTTTTGCAGCTGAGCTAGAGCATGGAATTGTCGTCAGTAACCTGGCCTATGATGTGGCAAAGGAACTTGGACTCTCTGAGGATTTTTGCTATCAGCTGGCCATAGCGGGAATGGTGCATGACATCGGTAAGTTTAAATTGGTGCGATATATTGAAGGCGCTGAGGATTTGATGGCGATTGAGGAACTTAGGTATGTGCGGATGCATTCTAACTTAGGCTATCTGGTCTTGAAAGATCAGGGGTATTCGCAGCTTGTGTTGGAGAGTGTCTTATATCACCATGAGAATTACGACGGAAGCGGATGTCCTTCTAATCTGCGGGGAGAGGAAATTCCTTTGGGAGCAAGGATTCTGAGAGTTTGCGACGTATACGCGGCCCTTCGTTCGGACCGCGCGTATCGGAAGGCTCTAGACGAGGATTCGATTATGAAATTGATGATCGAAGAAATTAAAAATTTTGATATGCGGATATTTTTGGCATTTCAAAGAGTGATACACAAATGATGTGCCAGGAGACGTTATAAAACCAAAAAATATAAAGGAGACAATTATGGCGTTAAAGAAGAAACCAACTACCGGGATGAAAGACATTTTGCCTAGAGAGATGGAAATACGAAATTATGTGATGAATATGATTCGCGAGACTTATGGGACCTTTGGATTTTCCTCGATTGAGACCCCGTGTGTAGAGCATATTGAGAATCTTTGCAGCAAACAAGGCGGAGAGAATGAAAAACTGATTTTTAAAATTTTAAAACGCGGAGAGAAATTGAAATTAGATCAGGCTGAAAATGAGAGTGATCTGGTGGATAGTGGACTGCGCTATGATCTTACAGTTCCTCTCAGCCGTTATTATTCCAATAATGCCAACGAGCTTCCGGCACCTTTTAAGGCTTTGCAAATGGGGAATGTGTGGAGAGCGGACCGTCCGCAAAGAGGACGTTTTCGTCAGTTCATGCAGTGTGATATTGATATCCTGGGAGAGTCGACTTATCTGGCAGAAATCGAACTGATTTTAGCGACGACGACTCTTTTGGGGAAACTGGATTTTGAGAATTTTACGATTCGGGTCAACGACCGGAAGCTTTTAAAAGCGATGGCGCAGTACAGCGGATTTCCAGAGGAGAGCTATGACACGGTGTTCATTATCCTGGATAAGATGGACAAGATCGGTCTGAATGGTGTGGCTGAGGAACTAAAGCGGGAAGGCTTTGAACCGAGCAGTGTTGAGACTTATCTGGGACTGTTTCAGGAGATCACCAAGGATGTGGAAGGTGTACGATACTGCAAGGAAAAATTAAAAGATGTGATGGATGCGAAGGTGGCTGAGGATTTGGAGACCATCATCACAAGCGTGGACGCGGTGAAGACGGCTAAGTTTAAGATGGAATTTGACCCGACACTTGTGCGAGGAATGTCTTATTACACAGGCCCCATCTTTGAGATTGCAATGGATGAGTTCGGAGGGTCTGTGGGCGGCGGTGGCCGATATGATGAGATGATTGGAAAATTCACCGGAAACAATGTGTGTGCATGCGGATTTTCCATTGGGTTTGAGCGCATTGTCATGTTGCTGTTAGAGAGAGGCTACACAATTCCATCGGCAAGCGGAAGAAAAGCTTATCTGATCGAGAAAAATATGCCGGCAGTACAGCTTTTGGAGATTTTGAAGAAGGCTGAGTCTGAGAGGGCTCAGGGAGTACAGGTAAATCTGGCGATTATGAAGAAAAATAAGAAATTCCAGAAAGAGCAGCTGATGAGAGATGGATATGAAGAGTTCGAGGAGTTTTATCGGACAGCTCTGAAATAAAGTGGCGATTTAACTTAAGTTCGAGAGAAAGTAGAGGAAAAGATATGGCAGAGAGTATGCGTGGACTGCATAGAAGTCATCGCTGTGCAGAAGTGACAAAAGAGATGACAGGCAGTGAAGTCACCTTGATGGGATGGGTTCAAAAGAGCAGAAACAAAGGCGGTATTGTCTTTGTGGATTTGAGAGACCGTTCCGGTTTGATCCAGCTAATTTTTGAAAATGGAAGCATCGACGAGAGTGGTTTCGAGAAAGCAGGCAAACTGCGCAGTGAGTTTGTGATTGCTGTGGTGGGAACTGTGGAAGCCCGCTCAGGCGCGGTGAATCCCAACATGCTGACAGGTGAAATTGAGATTCGCGTCAGGGAGCTGAGAATTCTCTCAGAAGCGGAGACACCGCCGTTTCCTATCGAGGAGAACAGCAAGACCAAAGACGAGGTTCGCCTGAAATACCGTTATCTGGATTTGCGCCGTCCAGATTTACAGAGAAACTTGATGCTCAGAAGCCAGGTCGCGACTTTGACCCGTCAGTTTTTTGCCCAGGAGGGCTTTTTGGAGATTGAGACTCCGATGCTCACCAAGAGTACTCCGGAGGGAGCGAGAGATTATCTGGTGCCAAGCCGTGTACACCAGGGAAGTTTTTATGCGCTGCCGCAGTCTCCGCAGATTTTTAAACAGCTGTTGATGTGTTCCGGTTATGACCGATATATTCAGATTGCCAGATGCTTCAGAGATGAAGATCTGAGAGCGGACCGTCAGCCGGAGTTTACCCAGATTGACATGGAGCTGTCTTTCGTGGATGTGGATGATGTGCTTGACGTGAATGAGAGATTTCTGGCATTTCTGTTCAAGGAAGTTCTGGGAGTGGAGGTTTCTCTGCCGATTCAGAGAATTACTTGGCAGGAGGCTATGGACCGATTTGGTTCTGACAAACCGGATATGCGTTTTGGAATGGAGCTGCAGGATGTATCTGAGGTAGTCAAGGATTGTGAGTTTGCGGTGTTCAAAGGCGCTTTGGAAAATGGCGGCAGCGTTCGTGGAATTAACGCGAAAGGCCAGGGGAAAATGCCGAGAAAGAAGATTGATAAGCTGGTAGAATTCGCGAAAGGCTATGGGGCGAAGGGACTGGCATATCTGGCTGTAAATGAGGACGGCACTTATAAATCTTCCTTTGCAAAATTCATGACAGAGGAAGAGATGGGCGGTCTGGTCAAAGCCATGAAGGGAGAACCAGGCGATCTTCTGTTGTTTGCGGCAGACAAAAATAAGCTGGTCTACGATGTTTTGGGAGCTCTCCGTCTGGAGCTGGGTAGACAGATGGAACTGATGGATAAGAATGAATTTCGCTTTGTGTGGGTGACGGAGTTCCCTCTGCTGGAATGGTCTGAGGAAGAAGAACGCTATACAGCGATGCACCATCCATTTACCATGCTGATGGATGAAGATCTTCCTCTGCTGGATACGGAACCTGGCAAAGTAAGAGCGAAGGCTTATGATATCGTATTGAACGGAAATGAGATCGGCGGCGGAAGTGTGAGAATTTTCCAGAACGACGTCCAGGAGAGAATGTTTGAAGTCTTGGGCTTTACGAAAGAGGCAGCCTATGAACAGTTTGGTTTCCTTCTGAACGCGTTTAAATATGGTGTTCCGCCTCATGCGGGACTGGCTTACGGTTTGGACCGTCTGGTAATGCTGATGGCCGGGGCAGATTCCATCCGAGAGGTCATTGCGTTTCCTAAGGTAAAAGATGCCTCCTGTCTGATGTCTGAGGCACCAAGCGCGGTGAGTGAAGCACAGCTAGAAGAGTTGGCACTAAAGATCGCAAAAGAAGATATTTCTGAGAATTGAATAAGGGAAGAGGCCCTGTACTGTCTGAGAAGAACTCTCGACAGCACAGGGCCTTTTATATTTTAGGGTTATTCATAGTCATAGGACTCGTCATAATTGTCGATGTCATAAGAACTATCTTCATATTCCGCGTCTTCCGTATCGGTCTGGTCGTCCTCGGAAGTCACTTCCTTATCTGTGACGATGTTGGCGCTACTAGAGCTTAGGTTTCCGAAAAGAGCCTGTCCGATTTTGCTGTTCAGTTCCACATTCCAGGTTTTGCCGTCGTTTACCAGTTCAATGGGAACATCCGTCTTCGAAGTCGCTTTATTGTTTTTGATGGCATCTAGGAGATATTCCTGAGACTTTGCCAGACGTCCTTCTTCCCCGTCAATCACTGCTTCAGGGGTGGCGAGATACTTATCCAGTTCAGCTTCGTATTTTTCGAGAATAGAAGTGCTGTCAAAGGAAGTGATCGCCACTTTGACATTGGCTGTATACCCGTGATCTGTTGCGTCTTTTACCTCGTAGTTGAAACATTTATGTACCTGTTTAACCAGGGCAGTGGCTATTTCTTTCTCCCGCTCCTCATCTGTGTTTAATACGGCATCTAAGTTTAGGTAGGTGTTTAATTGTTCCGTATCCATTTTTTTGAGAGTTTTCATGTAGACATCTACCGTCTCAGAAGGCGTTAAAATATTGGGATCAGACAGATAAGTGAGAAGACCGCCGACGAGTTCATTTTCTAAATTCTCATTTTTTTGTATGATCCAGTCGTCCCCGTTTTGGAGCAAATGAATCGTACAGTTAGTCTCTACTTCTTCATATTTTTGAGTTTTTAACATCTTTCCCAGAAGAAGGTAATGGTCTTCCAGGGAAGAAGAATTTGTAGAGCTGCTAACAGTGTCGGCGTTTTCCAGGATGCTTTGCTTTAGATGTGCAGCAGCGAAATCTTTCGCCAGAGCTCTTGAGTCTATGGTAGTCAGTCGGACGGAAGCAGTGGCTTTTTGGGCCTCCTGATCTACCTTGACTTCCATGATTTTGTAGTCGAAATCTTTGAAAAAGAGTGAAAACACTTCTTCCATTTCTGCAGATAGATGGGAGGTGTCTGTTGCGTCTGGAAACAGGTCTTCATAAGGGATATATCCCTGTGTCGTGGTTGAATCGAAGTTTTTCAAAAGATCCAGTTCATTGCTGACTACTTTTTCCACTTCTTTTTTTACGGAATTTCCACAACCGGTGAGAAGAAACAGAAAACATAGCAGCAAAAAAGAAATTTGTCTTTTTAGTTTCATACATAATAAATCCTTTCAAAAAACAAGATATGTTACAGTGTACCAGAAAAAGGAAGAGAATGTCAACATTGTGTGAATTATGTGAGGCAAGTTTGATCTTTGAGAGGAAATCTGGTATGATAGAACAAAAACGCTCCGGTAATACTGTGTGGGATTTTGCCGGTGTAAGTTATATGGAGAAATCATTAGTGGGCAGATTTATAAGGCCTGCTGTCAATCATTTTGTGAGAATTGGATGTCGAATGCAGGAGGACGTTATATGAATAGAAAACGAATTGCTGCCGTGGGTGGAATTGCTGCTGCGGTTTGTCTTGTGGTGGGGGCAGGGATCTTTTTTTGGATGAGAAGCGAAAGGTCATCAGATAGGGCTGAGGTCTATGTCTCTACAGTGAGCTCTTTGACAGAGACGGCTTCGGGAGCGGAGAACCGCTACGCTGGAGTGGTGGAACCACAGAAAACAGTAAAAATCAAGTTGGAGAGCAAACGAAAGGTAAAAGATGTAAAAGTATCAGAAGGACAGAGTGTAAAAACTGGGGATGTGTTGTTTGAGTATGATATGAGTAGCAACGAGGATGATCTGGCGGAAGCACAGTTAGATTTGGAGCGTCTCCAAAATGAAGCTCTGAGCCTGAAAGAGCAGATGGAGACTTATGAGAAAGAAAAGCAGGAGGCCCAGGAAGAGGAGAGTCAGCTTTCCTATACCATTCAGATTCAGACAGCCAAGATGGATTTGAAGAAAAATGAATATAATCAGAAAAGCAAGCAGGCAGAGATCGAGAAGTTGCAAAGAGAGTCCACACAGACAAAAGTGACCAGCGAGATTGATGGAATTATCAAAAAAATTGACAGCAGTCAGATTGGTGATGGAACTGGTGAGGCCAGTGAGATGGAGGACGGCAGCGTGGATGGAACTTCGGATTCTCAGGCGTTTATCACAATTTTGAGCACAGGTTCTTATCGGGTCAAGGGCACGGTAAATGAGCAGAACGTACAGAGTATTGTACAAGGGGCCCCGGTAATCATACGCTCTAGAGTAGATGAAGAACAGACCTGGAAAGGTGTGATGGGTTCGGTGGATATGAAAAATCCTGTAAAAAATGATTCCGCGATGATGGTAGATACGATGGACGGCAATGACACCTCCCAGACAGCTTCTTCCAGCTATCCGTTCTATGTGGAGATGGACAGCAGTGAGGGCCTGATGCTGGGACAGCACGTATATATCGAGATGGATTACGGGCAGACGGATGCGAGAGATGGTCTGTGGCTGGATGAGTATTATATCGTTGACCCTGAAGGGGCTCCCTATGTCTGGGCGGCCGATGAAGACGACCGTCTGGAAAAACGCAGCGTTACCTTGGGTGGGTACGATGAGGAGCTGGGAAAATACGAGATCAAAAAAGGACTCAGCAAAAAAGACTGCATTGCATTTCCAACAGATGATCTGAAAGAGGGAATGCTCACCGCGATCAACGATGAGGCTCAGATTCCGACGGACAGCGGGCAAGGGCAGCAGGAAGGCTCGAGAAGTGAGCCGGAGATACTGGAAGAGGATGTGCAGAGCTCTCCTCAGGAAGATGTGATAGAAGAGAATGTCATAGAGGAAGATGTGGGAATGGATGAAGTGATAGAAGAAAGCGCTGGGAATGAAGTGATAGAGGAGGATGCCGGCGTTGACGCAGATATCAACGATGATTATGACAGTGGTGACTCAGGGGAGGAGCTGCAGGAAGGACAAATCTTAGAGGAAGTAGATGGACCGCCGACGGAAGGAGAATAACCGGAATGATTTTGGAACTGAGAGAGATCTATAAAGATTATCAGCAAGGAAAGCTGGTTGTGCCTGTCTTAAAGCATGTGAATTTTTCCATGGAGGAAGGGGAATACACCGCTATCATGGGCCCATCCGGTTCCGGAAAAACGACTATGATGAACATTATAGGCTGTCTGGACAAGGCGACATCAGGAGATTTTTATTTGGATGGACAGGATATCAACAAATGTACGGAAAATGAGATGTCGGATATCCGTCTTCACAAGATTGGCTTTGTATTTCAAAGCTTTCATCTGCTGCCAAAACAGACTGCTTTGGAAAATGTGGAGATGCCTCTGACTTACGCAAAGGTTCCGAAAAAGGAACGCAGGGAAAAAGCTTTGCGGGCTTTGGAAAGAGTGGGATTGGCAGATCGTGTGGACTTTCGGCCTAATCAGCTTTCAGGAGGGCAGATGCAAAGAGTGGCGATTGCCAGAGCGATCGTGAACAGTCCTAAATTGTTGTTGGCAGATGAACCTACAGGAGCGCTGGACACGAAGTCCGGCGAACAGGTTATGGAATTGTTCCAGAGTTTGAACAAAGAGGGGGTAACGGTGTTGATGATAACTCATGATCCGGAGATCGCTTCTTTTGCAAAGCGGGTGGTGACAATCCGAGACGGAGTGCTCAGTGAGAAGGGAGGAATAGGATGACCAGAAAGAAAAAGGGAATTCTCCTGGTATCGGTACTGCTGGTGATCTGCCTTTTGACAAGTGCTGTGGCCGTGGTCGCAAAGAAGGCGAATGAGAGTGTGGTTACGGTTATCCCAGTGGAGAGCATTTATATGGAGAGCTACGTGGAATCCACGAATGTGGAGGGAAATGTGGCTACGTCTGCAACTCAGAAAGTGAAGGTGGCAAAGGATACCACGATCGAGCAGGTTTATGTAAAGCAGGGAGACCGAGTGCATAAAGGAGAGAAACTTGTCACATTCGATATGACGCTGACAGAGCTGGAGTTGTCTATCGCTCAGCTCACAAAAAAGAGTCAGGAGCTTCAGTTGGATAAGGCCAAGAAATCTTTGACAAATCTGGAAAATGGAGGGCCTATTGAGGAGGAAGAATATAATGCGGACGATATTGACGCGCAGCAAGAAGAAATGAAGGACGATGAGGTCATAGAAGAAGACGGCAGTGAAGTGATTGAAGAGACGGATGCGAGCGCTTCCTATGGAGAGCCGGTCGAGCTGCTGACTGCGTCCTGGGGAAATCCCTTATTTGCGATGATAGAAAAAGTGGATGCCTCACAAGAAACAGAGGAAGAATCGGAATTTTCTGATACAGGAACACCGGAACCGACCCAGGAACCGGAGGAGGATGAAAACCCCACAGAAGAGCCGGAGCTGACCGAAACGCCTTCACCGGAGCTCACTGAGAAACCGTCAATCACACCGATACCGGAGGATTCCCAGGAGACAGAAATTAGAAGGCCAAAGGTGGATGCCGGGGAAGCCGAGATGATTACGAAGCTGACGGCGGACACGGTGGCTTTTTCAGGGGATGGGACGCAGGAAAACCCATATACATATATTTGTAAGAGTGGAGTTGAGGAAGTGACTGTTACCAAGGGCTTTTTGAATTTGATGATGGGATACAGCCCGGGGGGAAAGGAAAAATATGAGGAGGTGACTCCTTATCATTTTCAGATTATCTTTTATTCAGAAGGTGACTTAAAGGTGCTCCACGTGAATTCTGCTGAAAGGTTTAAAGAGATTGAGTTTCCGCTGAGTAAAGATTCTGAAGATCCTCAGGTGGTGTTTCAAAAGACAGAAGGGCAAGATGGGGATGAAAATGATTTTTCGGCGATCGGTGATATTTTTACTGATGATGAGGAAACAGATGTCTACGAAGACCCCGGTTATGTGGAAGATGAGGGCGGCATTGAGGAAGAGCCTTCGGGGATGACCAGGGAAGAGGCAATCAAGAGTAAGAAAAGTGAGATTAAAAATTTAGAACTGGATATCAAGGAAAGCGCGATCAAAATTTCCAAGCTAGAGAAGAAGTTAGAGAACCGCACGGTGACCAGTAAAGTAGATGGGACGGTTGCGAAGATGGGAGATCCCGAGACGGGGACATACACGGGAAATTCTTTTATGGAGATTGTAAGTGATCAGGGGCTGTACATCAAAGGAGCAGTGAGTGAGCTGTTGTTGGAGGAATTTCAGGAAGGAATGACGATCAATGGCTCTTCCTACGAGACTGGAAATGTTTTTCAGGCAAAGGTGACAGATGTGGCAGACTATCCGGAAGACTCTATTCAATACAGTTATGGAAATCCAAATGTGTCTTACTATCCCTTTATTGCTGAGGTGGAAGGGGATGTGGACTTAGGAACGGATGAATATATAAGCCTTTCCTTTGAGAGTTCATCTGGTGAAAATCAGATGAGTGTGATCAAAGCTTTTGTGCGCACGGAAAATGGACAAAGCTATGTGATGATTGATGACGATGGGAAGCTGAAAAAACAGTATGTGAACGTGGGTGTCAGTACAGATGGATACAGTATCCCAGTAAAAAGTGGGTTATCTATGGAAGATAAGATTGCTTTTCCCTATGGAAAAGGTGTCAAAGAAGGGGCGAAGACGCAGGAAGGAACAATCGATGATATCTATGGGTACTAAGTGTCAGAAGAGAAAGTTCAAACTTTTGTTTTGCTCAGGGAATTTGGATGAACATAGAGCCAGAGAGGAGAAGAACATATGCTGGAAAATATAAGGCTGTCTTTTCAGGGAATTTGGTCTCATAAGATGCGTTCTTTTTTGACGATGCTGGGAATTATTATCGGTATTGCGTCGATCATATCCATTGTATCCACGATAAAAGGGACCAGTGAGCAGATAAAAGAGAATTTAATCGGTGCCGGCAACAATGCGGTGACGGTCAGTCTCTATGAGGGAGATATGGAATATGACGCTGAGTATGGCAGTACGGGCTCACAGACTCCAATTTTGACGGATGGGCAGAAGGAAGAGATCATGGATTTAGAGGATGTAGAGGACGCTTCCTTCTACTATAGCAGGGCTTATGCTGACAGCATCTACTATGAAAATTCCAGTCTTCAAGGTGGAAAAGTATTAGGAGTGGATTTGCATTATCTGAATGCTTGCGGATATCTTGTACAAACAGGCAGAGGATTTGTGGAAAAGGACTATGATGGATATAAGAAGGTTGCTATCCTAGATAGTGTGGCAGCTGCAAGTCTGTTTCCAGATGGAAGCCCGCTAGGAAAAACGATTGAGATTAAGCAGGAGCCTTTTGTCGTAGTGGGGATTATAGAACAGTCGGATGATTTTGAGCCGGTGATTAACACGATCGACGAGTACTATACTTACGAGCAGGACAGCACGGGACTTGTGTTGATTCCCAGTGCTTCCTGGCCTGTCGTATATCAGTTTGACGAGCCGCAGAATGTGGTAGTAAAGGCCAGCAGTACAGATACGATGAGCAGTGTTGGAAAAAAAGCAGAGGATATTCTAAACAGCAATATTGACAGCGACAGCTCGAAGATGAAATACAAGGCTAACGATGTGATGGAGACGGCGAGAAATCTTCAGGAACTCAGCAGGAGCACGAATTCTCAGATGCTTTGGATTGCGAGTATATCCTTATTGGTTGGCGGCATCGGCGTGATGAACATCATGCTGGTTTCTGTCACAGAGCGTACCAGTGAAATCGGATTGAAGAAAGCGATCGGTGCCAGGAAAAAGTCTATATTAGTACAATTTTTGACAGAGGCAGCAGTGCTGACTAGTATCGGAGGAGTGTTAGGCGTATTGGCTGGGTTGGTATTGTCGCAGGTGGTATCTCAGATTTCTAAGACACCTACAGCAATCAGTATTTCAGCGATTGTCGGTTCCGTATTGTTTTCTATGGTAATTGGTCTGGTGTTTGGATTGTTGCCGTCAGTAAAAGCTGCGAATCTGAATCCTATTGATGCGTTGAGAAGCGAATAAGAAAGAGGGTGCCTCACCATGAAGTTATAGTTCATGGTGAGACATCCTTTTTGTCATGCAATAGGAAAGAGTTTGTTGCGCTAATGCGTAAAAGTTCCTTCCTATTACACAAACGCTCTGCTAAAGATGCGCACACCGCAATGAGGAATTTCACCGCAAAGCAATGTTGCGGCGACGTGCAAAGCGAGTTGCGCCCTCAAAGATTGAGGGGATGGGGAGTTGAAGTGTATTTGCTTACTTTATTAGATAAGCACGGCAGCTGCTTGATGGGCGACGGACAGCGAACAACAAAGCTGTGAGCTGGCTGCGATCTATTTGACAAACGGAAGTAGCAGCGTAAAAGTAGCTCCACCGCCAGGAGTATCGGACAATTTTAATGAACCGTGATGAAGCCGGGCAATTTCCAGGGCGATAGAAAGCCCCAGGCCGTAGTGCCCTTTTTTATGACGAGACTGATCTGAATGGTAAAAACGTTGGAAAACCGCTTCTTTTTCCTCGGGAGGAATGCCAGGCCCATTGTCAGCAACAGAAAGGATGAAATATTCCTTGGTCTGTTTCAGCAGGAGGGTGATTTTACTGCCGTCAGGTGTATAAGAGAAGGCGTTGTCTATAAAAATTGAAAGGACCTGCTGTATACGGTTTTTATCACATTTATACGGCGGACATGACAGTTCAGGAAGCTGAATGCAAAGCTGCTTATTCTTTTCCTTGGACAGAGGTTCATATTTTTCATAGATATCTAAAAGTAAAGTGTCCAGCTCTGTAGGAGCCATAGAGACAGTCCAGGAATGGTTATCAGCGTTAGCTAAAAGAAGCATGTCCTGGATTAACAGTGTCATTCTCTCAGTTTCTTGTTCCATAATTCGATAAAAATGTTCTGTCTCTGACGGGGCAGATTTTTGTACAGCACAAAGACAGGAACGAAGAACGGCCAGCGGAGTGCGCAGCTCATGGGAAGCAGAAGCGATGAACTGTGTCTGTTTTCTTCTGCTTTCCTCGATAGGAGAGAGAAGATGGCGGGTGAAAAACCAAGAAAAAATACCTAGACATAAGATGCCAAGAAAGACAGCAGCAAGAAAAATAAAACGCAGGTGGTTTTTCTGGGCATAAAGCAAATCCAAAGGATATAGGATGATTGCGGTCAGGAAACCATTTTCTTTAGGAAGAAAGGCGACGCCAGCATAGTATTTTTTCTGATCAGTGCCAGACATGGAAAATTCCACGTGTTGTGAAAGAATATTCTTGGCAGTGTAGGTGTCCAGATTCAAAGAATGTTTTTCTTGGGCTTCTTTTAGGGCCTGAGTGTAGAGTTGCGTAAGCTTAGGCTCTTCTTTTAAATCAGTGAAAAAAAGTGGTTGCTGATTATCTAAGATTTTGATGGAAAAATGGTTATTGAGTTCCTGTTCTAGCAGCCATTGATGGGAAATCATGGATTGTGCTTCCAGGTAAGAATATATGGAACTGGTGGAATTCAAGAAATTATTGTAGCTGTTTTGATCTATGCTTTTTTGAGAAATGTAAAGACAGCCACCGGACATAGCAGCTAAGATGAAGCCGGTTCCAAGGGTAAAAAATATAGTCAGCTGTATGCGAAGTTTTCGAAACATATCATCCTCCTATTTCTACAGGTTTTTAACCATTACATAGGTATAGTATACTGTTTTTTCTCTAAAATGTCTCTATCTATATGCGGTGACGAAGCATAAATTGTAACAGTTCAGCCAGAGCCATTCGTAAAACCGCACTTGCGTACCTATTGTGACTAACGCTGTCGTTTTACTTATGAAAAGGCGTTCAGCTGATAAATGTCCGCTCGCGAAAATATACAAGTATGTTTTATGCCTTCCGTACACTGTATGGCTGAACTGCTACTATAACTTTTTGAGGGTTTAGAGAAAAGATAGAGAAATCAATGTTATGCTGATAAAAACAATGAGACAGGGGAGGATATATTATGAAAAAAACCTGGAAAAAACTTTTTTGCCGTCTTTTGGCAGGTACGATGGCGGGAGTACTTCTTATGGGAACCGCGGGCTGTAAAGGAGGGGAAAAAGAAGAAAAAGAAAAGGAAGTGGTCATGGGAAGGTATCTAGAAGAAGAAATTCCGCTCCCAGAAGGAGCGCAAGGAATTGTGGAGGCTACTCGGCTTTCCGATGGAAAACTAGCGCTTCTAGGATACGATGAGCAGTATATGACACATTACTGGCAGTCTGCAGATGACGGGGAAACCTGGGAAGAGCAAGGGAATATGCCTCAGGAGCTGAAGCTGGCCGACGGGGAACAACAGACTGCAATGTCTGTCGGGGCAATCCGACAGGACGGAGCGGTTCTCTGCGTGGTGACTACCTATGATGTGGATACGGCGGATGTAGTAGAAGACAAGACCTATATACGAAATACAGATGGAACTTACACAGAGGTCAATATGAAGTATCCAGACGGTTTTACTCAGGCCATCGACATAAAGTGGTTGTCAGATCAGGAAGTAATCGTTCAGGATTCCGTTGTCGGTCTTTATGAAATGGATCTCTCAGATGGAAGTGTAAAAAATCAATTTATTGAAGAAGGCCAGGTCTTTACCACTTTCGGAATCGTCGAAAATTACTTAATTGTTGTGGGAGCAGATGAGATTTCGTACTATGATCTGGACACAGGCAAAATCGAGGAAGAGGATTCGGCCTTGACAGAACAGATTAAAAATAGTGGGGCCGATCAAAATCTGACCAGCTATGGTACGTCACCATTGCTGATTTGCCAGAAGGGGAAAGACGGCAAGCTATTTTATTGTGATTCCACGGGAATTTACTCCCATGTGATAAAGGGAAATGCGATGGAACAGGTGGTAGATGGAAAACTGAATTCCATAGGTGATCCGAGTGTCGGACTCATGGGTATGTTTTTGGGAGATGAAAATGCAATTTATCTGGCTGTATCTACAGGGGAAGAACACCAACTATTAAAATATGCGTACTCGAAAGACACACCTTCCGTACCTTCGAAAGAGATTAAGATCTATGCTTTGGAAGAAAATGCGGAACTACAACAGGCGATATCACTTTTCCAAAAAGAGAATCCAGATTATTATGTTTCTCTGGAAGTGGGAATGTCAGAGGACAATTCCATCACAGCCACAGATGCGTTGAAGACTTTGAACACAGAGATCATGGCTGGAAAAGGGCCTGACCTGCTTATGTTAGACGGAATGCCGGTTTCTACTTATGAGGAGAAAGGAATGCTGTCAGACATCAGCGATGTGATTGAGAAGGTAGATAAGTCAGAGGGGATTTTGGATAACATTCAGGAAGCATACACGAAGGAGAATGAAATTTATGAATTCCCAGGAAGATTCTCTATTCCGCTTGTGGTAGGGCCAAAAGATCAAATAGAGGCTATGCAGACTCTGGAAGGGTTGACGAAGGTGGCTGAAAGGTATTCTGAGACGAACGATTCTGTGAGACTTTTCAGTGATATGACCCCAGAATTCTTGTCGGAAAGTTTGGTGGATGGGGCTTACGCCGCATGGATTCAGGAAGACAGAACTTTAGACGAGAATTTACTAAAAGAGTATTTTGAGTCTGTGAAGAAACTCTATGATACAGATAGTCATGATGAACAGTTAAGAGAGAATGTCGTGATGCAGAATTATCCTCATTTGGAACTTTCCTATGTCGACGGGATGGTCCTGCAGATTTATGGAAAAGAGTGTGCCGCAGCGGTTGGAAATTTGGCTTCACCGGATGGATTTTCGCAGATTACGTCTTGCATGAATAACATGGAAGATACCGAAATCGATTACGAAGTATGGAACGGTCAAAAAGAAGGCTGTTTCTCGCCGGTGATGCTGATGGGGGTAAATAGTAAAAGCAAAAATCAAGAGGAAGCAAAAGCCTTTTTGGAGTTCTTGTATTCAGAGAAAGCTCAGAGATTGTCCATGGGATATGGACTCACTGTGAACGAGAAAGTCTATGACTCCCAGGAGTATTGGGCAGTCGGAGATGGAACCACCGTAGGATATACTGTCCAAGACGGAGATGGGGTGGAGAGGCAGGTTTTCCTGAATATGGAAAACTCTTCCGCAGATCAGGTGAAGAAAATTCAGGAAATAGGAAAGAGCCTGAATACGCCTTCGCAGCTAGATAAAACGGTGATGGAAGCTGTGAGAGGACAGCTTACCGACTATATAGACGGAAAAATAGAACTGGACGAGGCAGTTCAAAACGTAATTCAAAAAGTAAACTTATATCTTGCAGAATAGAGAAAGATAATTTTGAAAACAGATATTCTGTTAGTATGTGGAAAGAACATAAAAAGAAAGGATGGAGTGCGGGTAAACTGCCCATCCTTTCTTTTTTAGGAAGGTATTTGTCATGCGGCGGCGCGTAAAATGGGGCGATGCCCTCAAGATTGAAGGGAAAGGAGAACGGAAGTGGGCTCGTCTATTTTATTTGAATTCCTAGGCAAAAGTCTTTTCAACGATATACTTCTAGCTGATATCCCACACCTCTTACGGCTTTCAACTCTAACCTGCTGTCCACAGATCGGAGTCTGCGTCTCAAAAAATAGATATAGTTATCTAGGTTACCGTCTTCAACTTCAGAATCAGGGCCCCACACCCGTGACAAAAGTGTCTGACGAGGTAGAATTTGTCCAGGATTGCGCAGAAAAATCTCCATCAGAGCTCCCTCTTTTTTGGAGAGAGAACATTCTTTGGTATGGCAAAAGAGCTTTTTCTGGTCAGGGTCAAAGGAGATGTCTCCGAGAGAAATTACAGAGGAACCTTCCCATTTTTGGGGACGGCGGCTGAGACAGCGGATACGAGCCATCAATTCTTCAAAGGCAAATGGTTTTACCATATAGTCGTCAGCACCGCAGTCTAAACCGGTTATTTTATCCTGCAAACTAGAGAGAGCTGTTAGGAAAATAACCGGTGTAAAAATCTTTTCTCTACGTAAAGCTTTTAGTACTGAAATTCCATCCATGGAAGGAAGCATTCGATCTAACAGGATGAGATCATGTACCCGCTCCCGTATGAAGAAAAGTGCATCTTCTCCGTCCATACAGGTATCAACCAAAAAACCTTCCTGTTCGAGCTGATATTGAAGGGTATAACATAGATTTTCATCATCTTCTACAAGTAAAATACGCATAAAGTCACCTCGCCTATTATTATAATATCAGCTGAAGTATAGCACAAGAGTCTCTAAAATTTCTCAAAATTACCAAGATAATGTAGAAATTAATACAATAGAAAAGGCAAAGAAAAACAGCTACCCCCTAGATAGAAATGCGGCATTGCTGAATCGTAGAAATGATTTCCATTGTGTATAGATAGAAAAATTCTAAAGTGGAGGAAACCGGCTGGAATAAGAGGAAAAGTGTGTAAAAAGTATTCGCAGTGAATCGATAAAAGTGTATAAAAAAATTACAAGTTAAAAACTAATTATGTCGAAAAGAATAAAAACGTAAGAAAGCGCTTGTGGATTGCATAAGTTATGCTATAATGATTACGGTTCGACAAAACAAATAGAGAGCATTTAGAAATGTAATGGAGGCTTACTGATGTACAAGAGAAAACCGGATGGTTGGCTTAAGCACGTCGATTTTATTATTCTGGATTTATTAAGTATGCATCTGGCATTTGTAATTGCCTTTGTTATTCGCCAAGGAGCTGCATTGCCCTATGCAGATTCGTTTTACCGCAATATCGCTATTGTGCTTTCTCTTTTGTACCTGGTTGTAATCTTTTTAACACAAAGTCATAAAGGCATTATGAGAAGGGGGTACTACAAAGAGTTAGTCGCGAGTGTGAAGCATGTTACTTATATTGTTGGCTTGCTTTTGTGTTATTTATTTTTTACCCAGACGTCAAAGAATTATTCGAGAATTATTTTTTTGATTATGTGGGTAATTCAGATAGGTTTGACCTATCTGTTTCGAATTCTATGGAAAGAAAGAATTAAGAGGTTATCTGAGTCAGGGGAAGGCCATAGATCGTTGCTTCTTCTTACTACCAGTGAGCGGGCTCAAAAAGTTATCAAGACTATGAAGGATAACAATTATGAGTATTTAAAGTTTGCAGGTGTGGGGATTTTGGACAAAGATATATGTGGCAGAGAGATTGAAGGAGTTTCTGTTGTAGCCAATGTAGACAACGTGTTGAATTGGATAAAACAAAATTGGGTAGACGAAGTATTCATAGAGATGTCGACGGAAATGCAAGATGCAGTAATTTCCCAGCGCCTAGTGGACAGTTGTATGGAAATGGGAATTACAGTGCATCGGAAGCTGGCAAAAAATATTATCAACTCCCGTAACCAGTCCATAGAAACTCTTGCTGGATACACTGTGCTTTCAACTAGCGGGGTAAATATGGTAACCACAAAGCAGCTATTTTTTAAGAGAATTATTGATATCTGTGGTGGGTTTGTAGGTTGTATTTTGACAGGAATCGTCTTCCTTTTTGTGGCTCCGTACATTTACGTAAAATCTCCAGGTCCAATTTTCTTTGCTCAAGTTAGAGTAGGTAAAAATGGCAAACTCTTTAAAATTTATAAATTCCGAAGCATGTATATGGATGCTGAGGAGAGGAAGAAAGAGTTGATGGCTCAAAATGAAATGCAGGGATTTATGTTTAAGATGGAAAACGATCCCAGAATTATCAAAGGCATTGGAAGTTTCATTCGAAAAACTTCTATTGATGAGTTGCCACAGTTTTGGAATGTGCTGAAAGGAGACATGAGTCTGGTGGGAACTAGACCGCCGACACTCGATGAGTGGGAACAGTATGAACTTCATCACCGAAAGAGGTTGGCAATTAAGCCTGGAATCACTGGCATGTGGCAGGTGAGTGGCAGAAATAACATCACCGATTTTGAAGAAGTTGTGGAGTTGGATACTAAGTACATTTTGAATTGGTCTTTTAAATTGGACATTCTGATTCTACTGAAAACGGTGCTGATCGTTCTGAAAGGACGAGGAGCGGCATAAAAAAGGAAATTAGTCGTTACAATTCAGATTTCCAATGTCCCGCGATGCGTTTTAGAACGTTTTGCACAAAAATTCTGAGACATACTTGCGCCAAACTGCTGTTTGCAGCAGTTTGTGTGCATCGCGAAGCATGTGATCGCTCACAAACCGCAAGTGAGTGAACAATAGCAATTAGCCAGATGTCGAATTATAAGATTGATTGGAAAACTTGATTTTACTCGACAGCTGTGTTATTTTGATAGAAACAAAACAAATATAATGTAGAGCATACTGCTGTTTTCATTTGTGAATATGAGTTTAAGAAAAGCCCCTGGTGGGTTTTTCTTAAGCCCTATGGTTGGATAATTTTAGAAAAGCAGCCAGAAAGTAGTAGGAGAGCAGTGGGAGAGAAGCTGTATGGCGATGAACTACGAATAATAACAATTATTTTAAGAAAAACTGTTTTCTTTAAATTGAAATCTCTCCTCATTCACCAACCTTCTGTCAATTTTTTATTTCTTTTACTCCAACTTTTCATTCCTATTGCTCTGCATAAAATCCCATAAAACACTCATACTACAAACAAAGAGGTATGAAAAGCATGAAAAAAAATTGTAAATACACCTGTGCTGTGGCTGGCATTGGATACGTGGGGCTTTCTATTTCGATTTTGCTGGCCCAGCACTGTAAAGTATATGCTCTGGATATTGATTCAGAGAAAATCGAGCTTATTAATAGAAGACAGTCTCCCATAGCAGACCCAGAAATTGTAGAATATCTTTCCTCTAAAAATCTGGATTTAACCGGAACTTTGGATGCCCGTGAAGCTTATACTCAGGCGGACTTTGTCATCATAGCCACTCCTACAAACTATGACAGCCAAAAAAACTATTTTGATACTACCGCCGTCGAAGCAGCAATATATTTGGTCATGAAATATAACCCAAAAGCTACGATTGTCATCAAATCTACGGTCCCTGTGGGATACACAAAATCTCTGCGCAATAAAACAGGCAACGAAAACATAATGTTCAGCCCTGAATTTCTACGAGAAGGAAGGGCTTTGCATGACAATCTTTATCCTTCTCGAATTATTATTGGCACCGACATGAAAAGTGAATCTTTGAAACAGAAGTCTCAAACTTTTGCTGAATTACTTCTTAGAGGTGCATTAAAATCTGATATTCAGACCCTCTATATGGGTTTTACAGAAGCTGAGGCAGTCAAGCTATTTGCCAATACTTATTTGGCTTTACGAGTGAGTTATTTTAATGAACTAGACACTTATGCAGAGATGAAAGGCTTAGATACCAGACAGATTATCGAGGGAATCTGTTTAGATCCCAGAATAGGCAATCACTACAATAATCCTTCTTTCGGCTATGGCGGTTACTGCCTTCCAAAAGACACAAAACAACTGTTGGCTAACTATTCCGACGTCCCCAGTAATTTGATCGAAGCCATCGTGGAGGCTAATCGAACCCGAAAAGATTTTATTGCAAATCAAGTGCTTCGCAAAGCACATTACTACGAAGCAAATAGTTCTTACGACAGTACTTTGGAAAAGGCAGTTACTATTGGTGTCTATCGGCTGACGATGAAAACAGACTCCGACAATTTTCGCCAAAGCTCTGTACAGGGGATTATGAAACGTGTGAAAGCGAAAGGAGCCACTGTGATCATTTACGAACCCGTTTTAAAAGATGGTGAAACTTTTTTTGGAAGTCGAGTAGTAAACGATCTTGAAAAATTCAAAAAAACCGCTGACGCGATTATAGCTAATCGTTATGAAGCTGTTTTGGATGATGTAAAAGAAAAAGTTTATACACGAGATCTATTTCAACGTGACTGATTTTTCATTTTTAGGAAAGACCTTGTAGAGCTAATGTAAGAAAATCCTTTTTATCACACAAGCACTCCATGATTGGCGCTGAAATACTCAGATAAATGAGGTGAGGAACTATGAAAATAAAACTGGAAAACAAAACAATATTTATAACCGGTGTGGCCGGTTTTATCGGTTCTAATCTGGCTGAAAGATTACTCTCCACAATAACCAATGTAAAAGTCATCGGAATTGATAATTTAAATAATTACTATGATAAAAAACTAAAAGAAAGTCGAATAAGTAAGTTACGAATGTATCCAAATTTTATCTTTATAAAAGGGAACATCGCCGACAAACCTTTTGTTCAGAAACTCTTTGATCTGTATGGTCCAGAAATTGTAGTAAATTTAGCTGCGCAAGCTGGGGTTCGGTACAGCATCACAAATCCCGATGCCTATATCGAATCCAACCTTGTAGGCTTCTTTAACATCTTAGAGTCCTGCCGTTACTCACAAGAAGATGGGAAAAGAAAGGTTCAGCATCTGGTATATGCTTCCAGTTCATCTGTATATGGAAATAATCAAAAGGTTCCTTACAGTACACAGGATAAAGTTGATCATCCTGTCAGTTTATATGCAGCTACTAAAAAATCTAATGAATTAATGGCTCATGCTTACAGTAAGCTCTATAAAATCCCAAGTACAGGACTGAGATTCTTCACCGTCTACGGCCCTGCCGGAAGACCAGATATGGCCTATTTTTCATTCACAAACAAACTTGTGAATCAAGAAACCATCCAGATCTTTAATTATGGAAACTGTCAACGGGATTTCACCTACATTGATGACATTATAACCGGTGTTGTAGAAATCATGGAGAAACCACCAAAACTTACAGAAGATCAGGTGCCTTACCACATCTATAATATAGGTAATAATCATCCAGAAAACTTAGTGGATTTTGTGGAGATTCTTCAGCAAGAATTGGTGAATGCCGGAGTACTGCCTGAAAATTATGATTTCGAAGCTCACAAAGAATTGGTTCCCATGCAGCCTGGGGATGTACAGACCACCTATGCGGATATTGATGAGCTGATACAAGATTTTGGTTTTAAACCTAACACTTCACTGAGAGACGGCCTGCGTGCTTTTGCCCAGTGGTACAAAAAATATTATTTTCAATAGGAGTCAACAATGGCTAGAGAACAAAAAAACAATCAACCTCATATCTGTTTTGTGTCTTCCTCAGGCGGGCATTGGGAACAACTTCAAAAATTGAAACCATTGGCTGAAAAATATGATGGATTTTTTGTCACAGAGAAAACACAATTTGAGACTCCGCTCAGTAAATACTTTATGTTACAGACGGATTTAAAAGACAGATGGATGCCTTTAAAAATGCTCTTCAACTTCACACACGCTGTTTTCATTTGGTTCCGAGAGCGCCCTGATTTTGTCATCACTACTGGAACTATGATAGCGTATCCATTCTATTTAATGACTATCTTATTCCGCAAAAAATTCGTGTTTATAGAAACATTTGGACGCGCCAATATGCCTACTGTTGCTGGAAAGAAAATGGAAAAACATTCAGATCTTTTTATTGTACAGTGGGAAAGTCAAAAAAGATTTTATAAAAAAGCTATTTACGGCGGCTGCCTTTACTGAATGTGAGAAACGGAGGAATTGACCTTGATATTTGTGACTGTAGGTTCCAGAAATTATCCATTTAATCGCTTATTTAAAAAACTTGATGAGCTATATGAAGATGGAACATTGAACGATGAAATGTTTGCGCAGATTGGAACATCTTCCTATTATCCCAGACATTTTGAATACAAAAATTTTCTCTCACCGGAAGAATTTACAAATAAAATTTCTCAGGCTGATATTGTAGTGAGTCATGGTGCTTCTGGTTCTATTATGCAAGCATTAAACGCTGGGAAAAAAGTCATTGCCGTAACTCGTCTGGAAAAATATAAAGAACATATTAATGATCATCAACTTCAAAACAACGAAGCGTTTTCCAGTAATGGATATGTTCTGATGGCGGACCCTGAGCTCAGCGATTTAGGAGAATGTTTTCATAAAATTTACGCTGGAACCGATCATCTGGTCACTTGGAAAAACAAGGACCCTTTCGCCATTATTCATATGATTGACCATTTCATTCAGCAAAATTGGCAGCTCAAAATGAGGTAGATAAGTATGAATATACTAAAAATCGAGAATGCAGGAAAAAAACTATTAGAAGGACATCCTATTATGAAACGTACTGCAAAACGACTATATCATCTAGCAGGCTATACGTTTTCCAAAGACAAAATAAAATCGGAAGGCCCTCTGATTCGAGTTTCTCCGCGAGACGGCTTTGAATATTTTTATGGTTATTACGATAAATCTCCCTGGGACGCGGATGACCGATATATGATTGCTCTGAAAGTCAGACAGACATATAAATCACCCGCACCGAAAGAACCTGGAATCTTAGTGCTACTGGATACAGCCCGGCAAAACCAAGTTATAAAAATTTCTTCCGTACATGCTTGGAATGTCCAGCAAGGCTGCATGGCTCAATGGTTGGGGCCAGATTTTCGGACACGAATTATTTTCAATGATTTCCGTGATGGGCGCTATTGTTCCGTAATTTTCAATATCAGAGACATGAAGATAGAGAAGATTCTTCCGAAGCCTATTTATGATGTGGCAGTTGACGGCAGTTACGCACTTAGCCTAGATTTTTCCCGTCTCCATCGGCTACGTCCTGGCTACGGTTATTCTAATCTTCCTGATTCGACGAGAGATAACCTCTGCCCTGATAAAACCTGCATATGGAAGCTGGACTTGAAAACAAGTTCTGTCACAGAACTTCTTAAATATAGAGATCTCGCAGATTTTCAGCCTGATATAACTATGAAAGGGGCTGTTCACAAAGTCAATCATCTGATGATACGGCCAGACGGCAAGCGTTTTATGTTGCTACACCGTTGGTTCCTTAATGGCAAAAAGCACACACGCTTAGTCACTGCTGACCAGAATGGAAAAGACCTGTATAACCTCAGCGATGATGTTTTCGTTTCACATTGTTTTTGGAAAAACAACCAAGAAATACTCTCTTTTCTTCGCAAAGCACAGACAGGAGATCATTACTACCTTATGAGAGATCAGACGCAGCAATATCATATGTTGTGGCCACAACTGAATACAGATGGACATTGTAGTTATTCACCTGACAGAACTCTAGTGGTAACCGATACATACCCCAATCGAAAGAGAATCGCATCGGTTTACCTCTGTATTGAAAAGGGAAACCGCAGTGACAGACTTGCTCGTGTGTTTTCACCTTTTCGTTATGATAATGACTGCCGTTGTGATCTGCATCCACGTTGGAACCGAGCCGGGAACAAAATTTGTATTGATTCTACCCATGAAGGCAAACGCGCACTATATGTGATACCCTTGCCCTTCAACATAATAGGAGATAGAAATGAGACCTAAAATTAGTGTAATCATTCCTTGTTTTAACAGTTCAAAAACAATACTGCGCACCCTCAATTCGCTGGAACGACAAACGTTCCAAGAATTTGAAGTTATCCTGATAGATGATGGCTCTCAAGACAACACCTTACAGTGTGTTCAGGATTATAGATCTCACTCATCCCTACAGTTATACGTGCATTCTCAAAAAAATTTTGGCGTGTCTGACGCAAGAAATAAAGGAATCAAAAGTGCGAATGCCAACTGGTTGATGTTTCTGGATGCCGACGATGTCTATCATTTTGATTGTCTAAGAATTCTTTATCAGACAATCTCCCGCGGCTGTGACACCGCTTTCGGATATACATCACGAGACGTGACCTCTGTTGAGACTGACAGAAAAGAGATTCCCACGAGAAGTGTGTCAGGCGTAGAAATTGATCGTGGAATGGAGCTCTTCATGTTTGAAAAAGAACGGATACATTTTACAAATTTTATTTATTCCAAACAACTTCTAGACACCTACCAGATTTCTTTTTCCTCTGGTGTGAAATATGGGGAAGATCTGGAATTCACTTGGAAGTATCTGGCTCACTGTAAAAAAGTAGCGGTTGTAAATTACCCAGTCTACGGTTATTACAATAATCCCCATTCTGCAGTAAATACAATTTTATGGAGAAAGACAGACCTGGCTGATGCAATGCTGCGTACCAAAGAATATATAGAAAAGAATCATCCGACATTTTCAAAACAATTTGCTCAGTATATGCTGCCCCGTGCCATATGGACCGTATCGAAAACGTTTGCCGTCGGCAGACAACACAAAATGTTTACGATCTTTCACAACCAGTACCATGTGCGCCGATATATGAAAACTTTGACTCAGTCAGCCCGCAGCCGTTTATTGAAAACATCGTCTCTTCTCTATTTGATCAGCCCTACCCTGTTTTATTATTCTATCCAAGGCATCTATCATTTCAAAAATCGTTAATAATATTGACCAGAAGGAGAAAAGATATGCCTAAAATAAGCGTGCTTACCAGCGTATACAATGAATCTGAAAAAGAGTTGCTGGATTGTGTGGATTCCATTTTGCAACAGACATTCTCAGATTTTGAATTCATTCTTGTCAATGATAACCCAGTACGAGAAGAATTAGATCAAATGTTGGCAGACTTATCCCGGAAAGATCGTAGAATTAAAGTTTTAAAAAATCCTAAAAATTATGGCCTCGCCTGGTCTATGAACCGCGCTGCAGCAATTTCCAGAAGTCCCTATTTGGCACGAATGGATGCTGATGATATCAGCGAGCCGAACCGTCTGGAAGAAGAATTAAAATTTCTCATAAATAACAACTGTGATTTAGTCTGCACTCGTTACAAAACCATCAATGAACAAGGGCGAATTCTTCAAAAGGAAAGCCCTTTTTACACTAAAGAACAGATTATGGCATTTCTTCCCTATCGAAATATCATTCATCATCCTACCGTGCTGATGAAAAAAAGCATTTTTCATGCTGTTGGCGGATACCGAATTTATCCGTGCGCCCAAGACTATGATCTCTGGCTGCGTTTTTTAGAAACAGGTTATCAAATAGAAATGCTTCCGCAAATTCTGCTTCAATACCGAGTCCGAAAGGCCAGTACTACTGGGCAGAGAAGATATCTGCAGGCACTGACATTAAATTACATGAGGAAACTTTACAAAAATTGGAAAAAGTATGGGAAAGATGGCTATTCTCCTGAAAACTATGCTTCCTATTTAAAACGTAACGGAGCAGAGGATCCCAAAAAACAAGCTGCTTTTCGCAAAGCTTCCCTCTATTTGTTGGATTCTCAAAATCCTATCCATACTCCTGTCAAAAAAATTTTGCTGAAATTACGTGTTTTCCTCTCCTCCGGAGTTTACCGCAAAAATTTTATTTACAAAATTCAGCATAAACTCAGCACTTTTCGTTGAGCAATTTCATATGCAAATATCCTTTGGAAACGGTATTTACAGGATAAGATGTGAAAAGGAGATTCAAACTTATGATACCTAAATTTAGTATTGTCGTCCCCGTTTATAAAGTAGAGGCATATTTAGAACGCTGTTTAGGCAGCCTTATCAGTCAGACACTGACAGATATTGAAATTATATTGGTAGATGACGGCAGCCCTGATAACTGCCCACGTATCTGCGATCAATATGCGAAAAAGGACTCCCGCATTAAGGTAATTCATCAAAAAAATGCCGGGGTCAGCGCTGCTCGAAATAAAGGACTGGAATATGCTACTGGTGAATGGATTCTTTTTTGTGATTCTGATGACTGGATGGAAGCAAATGCCTGTGAGGTCTTGTACCAAACAGGAATAGAAAAAAACGTAGATATTGTAGTAGGAGACATCAAAATTATTCATGGAAAAAAGCAACGCTATAATCAGTTTTTTTCGTCAGAGTTTGTGTTCCGTTCCAGAAAGAGGCTGGACCAACTCGTAATGGCTGATCTTTATCAAGGTTACTGTCCACTTCCACCTAAAACGCCTTCTATAGGTTACGGTGGCCCGTGGAATAAAGCAGTCAGGCGTTGTCTTCTACTCCAAAAAAATATACGTTTTGATACGAGTTTACTCGGTATTTTTGATGACATTCTGTATACAGCATATCTCTATGCCAATGCACAAAGCATTGCTTATGTTCAAAAGGCTGTATACAATTACGTATCCATTCCCACTTCTATTACAAAGACCTATAAGCCAAATTCTCTGGACATTAATCGGCGTATTTTTCAGGCTTTTCGTAAATTTATCGTAGAATATTCTACAGACAATCAGTGGGAACCTGCTTTTCATGCTATGGTAATTCGGCGATTTGAGGAAACATTACGCCTGTATTTTTTCAATAAGCAGAATACCCAGCATTTGACAAAAATACTCAAAGAACTAAAACAGACAATGAATACCGAGCCTTATACCACTGCCATAAAAAAAGTAGATACGACCAAATTACTACCTAGTCAAAAAAAAGCTGCTTTCTTTATGCGGATGAGATTTCCTGCCGGTCTGTGGGTACTTTACCGATTAAAAACAATCCTGAGGAAAGTTTGAGAAATTTTTATGAAAAGAAATGTTAAGACTGCCAATCATGAATTGGCTTACTTTGCCGCTTATGTAGTATATATTTTTTATGAAGTCCTCAGCTATTCCAGATATATTTCTATACTGCCTAATATGGTCTTTATAACAATGAAGTTGACAATTATCGGACTATTACTCCTGTCTGTTTTGCTTTTTAAGACTATGTCATTCAAAGAATTGATCGTGGATTTCATTTTATTTACCCTTGGAATTGCTGTTGCTGTCCAAAGTACGAAAGGGTTTTCATTATTAATCATCGTACTTTTTATTATGTGCAGTAGCCATATAAACTATTGGAAGCTTCTGCATGTTACCATGATCGTACTCTTTCTCGGGTGGCTTTTTGTGACTGGTTCTTCCTTAGTAGGAATCCTTGAAAACAGAACCTATGCACGTCCAGTTTTAGGGCTCACTGCACAAACCTACGGTTTTAATTATTATGCTTATCCTACGATGGCGCTATTTACTTGTAGTGTCATTTACTTAATTCATCACAGACAAAAGTGCTCCTATCTACGTCTAATTGCTGTTTTTCTATTTAATTATTTTGCTGCTCAGGTATATACCACAAGAGTCTATCTTTGGGCACTCACAGCTTTTGAACTGTATCTGATGCTTACTTGTAAATGGAAGTTTATCAAACTAAAAAGTAGAATATGGGATCTTATCGCACGTTGGGGGTACTTGGCATGTTTCGCAGGAACCTATATCGTATACAGTAATTACGACAAATCTCGGCCATTCTGGGCTGCCGCTAACGCTTTTTTATCCGGCCGTTTGCAGCTTGGAAAGCAAGGACTAGACAACTATCAGTTAAGCCTGTTTGGAACAGAAGTCATTATGTCAGGTAACGCGGAACGAGTATACGGAAATGTATCTACAGAGTCCGATTATATAGACAGTGGTTATCTATACACGCTCCTAGCTTACGGAATTGTTTTCAGCCTTATCATTATTTTATGCTACACTTTGGTATTCCGATATTTATACTTAAAACAAGAAATTTTGTTATATGGTTGGATGGGACTCTTTATGATATTAAATATCGTAAACAACTATGTTCTTCTTATAGAAATCAATCCAATGCTTCTGTTTACTCTAACCGCATGGAAAGAAAGAGCAAATATCAGAAAAAAAGTGCCTCGAGTCAGGAGAAAGATATGAAACGCATTGAATTTATAGATGTGGCAAAAGGCATCACTATATTATTGGTAATTGTGGGGCATACAATTCCAGAAGGCTTGATGCGTACTTTGATTTATAGTTTTCACATGCCCCTTTTCTTTTTTTTAAGTGGATATTTTTACCGAAATATCCCTACGAAAGTTCTGATTAGAAAAAAAGCCCGCCAACTATTACCACCTTACTATATTACTTCAGCTTGTCTGATTATTTTTAACGCAGGAATGCTGTTTATAAGACAGAAGACCGATGAGCTTTTTCCTTCTACAGCCAGGCTTTTCTTTGCCGCTTTATATGGCAGTGGAATGGATATCCATTCGCCATTTCCCATTCCACAGATCGGTGCAATTTGGTTCTTATGGGCCTTATTTTTCTGTTTTATACTGATGAACCTTTTATATCCCTTACGTTATCAACCTGTACTTTTAATTCTGCTGGCAGTTCTTGGAATTTACAGCAGTTCTTTTCTATGGCTGCCACTTTCGTTTCAGGCTGCCCTACCTGCCGTCTCTTTTCTCTATTTAGGATATCAAGCACGACAGCAAAATATAATAGAATATTTACAAAAAAACGTTTGGATAGTCTTTCTGTTTCTTCCGATCTGGTTTTTGACAGCTGCATTGGGAAAAGAAGTCGTGATGGCTGTCAACCATTACGAATGCCTTCCTCTAAACTTTGTCTCTGCTGTAACGGGAATTATTCTAATTCTTATGCTGTCTCTTTTTCTCACAAACCATGCAGTTCAAACAAAGGACTACCTAAAAACAATGGGAGAAAACACCTTGCTCATACTTTGTGTACATCTTCTGGAACTTCGGATATTTCCTTGGTATCTGATTAAAAATTTCATGTCAGAAAAATTAATTTTTGCTCCCTGGCTTACTGCTGCAGTCGTCTGCCTTTTTAAAATATCCATTGCAACCATCGCTGTGACAGTCAAAAGAAAAATAAGGAGTTATTCATGCAAGTACAAAAAAAGTCTTTAAAAATAAATTTTATTATGAACTCCATACTTACCATGTCCTCTTTTCTCTTTCCCTTGATTACTTTTCCTTATGTATCCAGGATTCTTTTGCCTCTTGGTACTGGCAAAGTCTCTTTCGCAACCTCTGTAATTTCATATTTTGCAATGTTTTCACAGTTAGGAATTCCTGTATATGGAATTCGCGCCTGTGCAAAAGTTCGAGATGACAAAGCTGTGCTGTCAAAAACATTCCAAGAGTTGATGATCATCAACGGAGTCACCAGTCTCATAACTTATTTGTTTTTTCTGCTCACCTTATTTACAGTACCACGGCTCCAACAAGAAAAGCCCCTTTTCCTCATTGTCAGTATGACAATTTTATTGAATACAATCGGCGTAGAATGGTTGTACAAATCCCTTGAACAGTATGTATACATTGCCGTGCGTTCCATATTTTTTAAAATTCTGGCACTGGCAGCAACTTTCTTACTGATTCATCAAGAAAGTGATTATGTTCTTTATGGAGCAATCTCAATTTTTGCCGCCTCTGCCTCTAACATTTTTAATTTTTTTCACATGCACAAATTTGTGAGTTTGAAACCTGTGGGAAATTATCATTTAAAACGCCATCTTCACGCGGTCCTTATTTTTTTTGCAATGTCTTGTGCCACCACCGTCTATACTCATTTAGATACAGTCATGCTCGGTTTTCTAAAAACAGATACAGACGTAGGATATTACAATGCTGCGGTCAAAATTAAATCTATTCTGGTCAGCATTGTCACCTCATTAGGCGTCGTCTTGCTACCAAGAGCTTCTTATTATATTGAACATCGCCAACAGAGTAAATTTTTTAACGTCTCTGAAAAAGCATTGAATTTTGTCTGCCTATTATCCATTCCTTTAATGGTGTATTTTTTACTATTTGCAGAAGAAGGAATTTTATTTTTATCTGGGACTGCTTACCTGCCTGCCATTCTTCCCATGCAGATTATCATGCCTACCCTGTTGCTTATTGGGCTGACTAATGTTATGGGAATGCAGATGTTAGTACCCCTTGGAAAGGAGAAAATTGTATTATATTCAGAGGTTTTTGGTGCTATTTTAAACCTGTCTCTTAATATCCTACTCATTCCTCGTTTTTCCTGTTCAGGGGCAGCCTTTGGCACCTTAGCGGCAGAATTTTTGGTCTTTCTCATCCAATTTTTAGTATTAAAAAAAGATGTTATTAAAATGTATCGTTCCATACCAGTGTTTCCTATCATTTTGGGCGTTTTGATCGGTAGCAGTGTTTCTTTTCCAGTAAAGTTTCTAAAAATTCCCGTCTTCTTTACACTCCTTTTGTCCGCTATCTTGTTTTGGGGGATTTACATGGTAATCCTTCTGTGTTTTAAAATCCCACTGATTTTAGATATCAAAAATCAATTTTTAAAAAGCTTAAAACTAAAATAATGATAAGGAGAAGTTGCTCATGTACGATTATCTGGTTGTAGGCTCCGGCCTTTACGGAGCAGTCCTCACCCACGAGGCACTTAAAAAGGGAAAATCTGTTTTAGTGATTGATAAACGCTCTCATATCGCAGGGAACGTCTACACTGAAAGAATGGAGGGAATCAATGTCCACAAATATGGAGCCCATATCTTTCATACCAGTGGCAAAAAAGTTTGGGAATATGTACAGCAATTTGCTGAATTTAACCACTATATCAACAGTCCAATTGCCAATTACAAAGGTGAGGTCTACAATCTTCCTTTTAATATGAATACCTTTTCAAAATTGTGGGGAACGATTACTCCCCAAGAAGCCTTAGCCAAGATTCAAAGTCAACAAGGTGAAATTAAAAAAGATCCCCAAAATTTGGAAGAACAGGCGATTTCTTTGGTTGGAAGAGATATCTATAATAAACTTATAAAAGGCTACACAGAAAAACAATGGGGACGAAGCTGCAATGAACTTCCTGCTTTTATCATAAAAAGACTGCCTGTGCGCCTGACTTATGACAATAACTATTTTAATGACTTCTACCAAGGAATTCCCATTGGAGGGTATACCGCTCTCGTAGATAAAATGCTATCCGGAGCGAAAATTTGTTTAAACGTAGATTATCTAAAAAACCGAGAAAGTTTGTGCCTAGAGGCTCGTAACGTGATATATACGGGGCCCCTCGACGCGTATTTCAATTATAGCCTAGGTCCTTTGGAGTATCGCAGTCTTCGCTTCGAGACAGAAGTACTGCCCATCGTTAATTATCAGGGAAACGCTGTTGTCAATTATACAGACAGAACGCCCGCTTTCACACGTATTATAGAACACAAACACTTCGAATTCGGTACCCAGCCACAAACCGTTATTACCCGCGAGTACAGCGCTGAGTGGAAACCAGGAGATGAACCCTACTATCCTGTTAACGACGAAAAAAATATGTCGTTGTGTAAAAGGTATAAGGAATTGGCTCAAAAAGAAAAAGGGGTAATATTTGGCGGACGATTAGGAGAATATAAATATTATGACATGGACAAAGTAATTGCCTCCGCCTTAAATATGTGCAAAAAAATTTTATAGGCATTTCAGTTGTTACATTTTTTATAGTTTTTTATCTTAAAGACACTTTTTGAATCCTATCAGTAACCTTCATTGGATAAAGGAGTATACACCCTTACCCAATGAAGGTTTGTGCTATTTTCTATAGCGTCGCTTATGTATAGCATCCATTTTTTCTCCCTGGACTAAAAAAAATCATATGATATAATTTTGTTATTGTCAGTGTAAATATTGTACTTTAAATTTTATTCTGAATAATAAGCGTAATATTTAGATGGTTTCATTTTATTTCTTGTTTATACTCTCCTAAAACAATTTCTCAGAGTTCATCCAATATAAAAATCATAATATATAGAGCGTAAAACTAGAATCACAAACTATATTCATAATTTCGTTCAATATTTTAACACATCATAATAAATAAACAAAGAAAGAGAGGTTTTTATCCATGAACTATGAAAGATCATTATTGGAAGATCAGGTAAAACATTTTTTATCTCTGCTACGAGTGGAACGTAATTTATCTTCAAAAACTGTGAAGGCATATCATTCCGATTTAAATGGCCTGATACATTGGCTTAATTCTCAGCAACTTTCCATTATCGACTTGTACACACTTCGTCAATATTTCGAATTTCTTCAAGATTATGGACTCAAACCACGAACGATTCAACGAAAATACATAGCGCTCAATCAATTTTTCCGTTACTTAAATCAAGAAGGAATTACACAAGAATGTTTTTTTAGTTTTCGCGCCAAAAAATTTCAAGTTCCTCAAAGTCTCCCACGTACACTGCATTCTGAGGAAATCCGCTGTCTTATTTCCACAGTTGAAAATAAATTTGAATCACCTGCACCGCCTCACCGAAAAGCGCTCTGTGCCAGAGACCGTATTCTGATCGAACTGCTATTTTGCCTTGGTCTTCGAATCGGAGAAATCAGCCAATTAAATGTAGAACATTTTGATATCTTTGAAAACACTCTGCTTATTCGAGGCAAGCGGGAACAAGAGCGGATTCTATACATCTCTGTCCCAGAAGTCCAATATAAGCTTACTTATTGGCTTTCTGTGCGCTCCACCCTGAACCCTAAATGTAATGCTTTATTTCTCAATCGTTTTGGGGACCGCCTTTCAATCTATGGCATCGAACACATTTTCCAAAAATATCGAAACATGTCTTCTATCAACCCCAAATCAACGCCTCATTTTCTGCGCCATAGTTTCGCCACACAGCTTCTAAATAATGGAGCCTCTATCCGTGATGTCCAAGCTCTGCTCGGCCATAAAAGTATTGTCACCACTCAAATTTATACGGAAGTTTCGGTCTCCCGAAAAAAACAAGTGCTGCATCTTTACAATGGAAGGAATTCACTTTTTTATAATTAGGGAGAAGTATCTAAATCCCTGGGAAGTATCCGGAGCACTTTACATGAAAAGTGCTCTGATAGCTTCCAGGTTAGAATCGTCAATCAGTATCTCCCGTCATCCACCCAAAACGAGAGGCAAAAACCTCTCGTTCATCCGTCAGGCAAATAAATCTGAATGAGTACCGGTGCTGAAAAGAAAAAACTCAAGCTCACCATTTTCAACTCTGTAGACGAGAAGCCAATCGGGAGTTAACTGGCATTTCTGAAAGCTAATATAATCTCTAGCGAGTGCATAGTCTCGGTTCTTTTCTGGCAAGGGTATACCTTATGCAAGCTGATCGACAACGTTTTCCAAAATGTCCAGATTCAAGCCGCATTTTTTAGCGCGTTTGATGCCTTTCTTAAAATGATTTGAAAGAACAATATCAAGCATCATTTAATACCTCATTCATTGCTTCACGGAAAGAAAAATACTTTTAGACTTTTCCAGATGGGCTTTCATTTTGTAGTATTCATTCAATGTAGCAATAGTCTCGGCATTTGGATTCTCCCTGGTTACGGCAAACGGAAGTTTTTGTACACGAATCGATTGTTTGAGAAAAATGGTAACAGCTGTGGTTAAATCCATGCCGAGATCTGTATAAAGTTCCTGACTGGCTTGCTTTAAATCGGCATCGAGGCTGATATTCGTGGTAACTTTAGTTATTATTTGCATCTCCAGTCTGATGTATAGCATATTGTATGCGTAATATTAACTTAATGTACACACATTACGCGTAAAAATACTGCGTTTTTTTACAAACGGGTAAATAGCAGGGGTAAATGACGAAGGTAATGATTATGCCAAAGAAACCGAGAGTCTTATGTGGGCATCCTGGTTGTCCAGAACTTGTAGAGACGGGAGCAAAATTTTGTGAGAAACACAAGCCTCTCCACCCGGTGGTAACACGACCCGTTGCAAAGCCTGACATGGCTGCAAGGAAGCATTGAAAACACATTTTTTAATTTTTAGATTGAAAACGAAGTGTAATAATATGAGAGAACCATATTCAGAGCATTTTATCTTTAGTATAAGGTATTCTTTTCTTTCTACTTCTGAATATGATTCTCTTTTAAATTATTATACCAGAAAATATAAAGAAATGTATAATCTAAATTTAAAAAATTTCAGATTTATCATTTTTTAGTTTTTTATTCCCAAAAAGTTATTTATATATTTTGTTACTTCTTCTATCTCTTTTTCCTCATATCCCATTGTCATATCACGCTAATGGTATCTGGTAAAGCTACCTTCTATTTTTAATTGCTTGTCAACACTTTTTATCAGCCATAGTGAAGTCTTAAAAAATTCCGGTTTTCACAAAAGAGAAATATGGTTCATTTGCTTTTCAGTTCTAGAAAAATGCTTTTCACGGAGAACTGCGAATAGTAACAATTATTTGAAGATGAGCAGAGATTATTTAAGAAATGGTAACGACTTTAGCTGGCGGGTTTTGAGTGGAAAATAATCCTAAGGAGCTACTTAAAGTGCTTGGATTTTACTATTAATGTTTTTAATAGATCTTCATCTATTAGAAAAATTATAAGGCTCCGTAAATGTCAGGATGATTATGAGTAAAACGTCTTACAGAAAGAACCTATTTTGACAGTTATTGTGAATACAAAGCCGATGTATATAGATACGGATTTTGTGTTTGTGGTTGCTTTTACAAATGGCTAGCTTGAAGAATTGGTTGGAAACAAGGTATGATGACCGGAAAACTCATGAAAATGGGTTGGAAAAGATAGTTTTGGATAGAAGCGGTTGGATAGTGATTACTTCATTATAAAGTGAAAGTCGGATGTGGCAGGCGGGGGGCTCCTATTATAAAGCTAAAGTGGGGAGCCTTCCCGGCCTATAACAGCATGAAATTCTTCATTTTGGATAGATGGGTGCAAAGAATGATGAGGTCATTATAAAGCGAAAGTTATTGGATGAAAGATGATGTTCACACAGCAGAAGGCATGATTTTACCGGGAATTTTGAGAGCTGTTTGTTACATAATGGCGGGTTATTCCAAATGATATTAGTTGCTTGGCAGGCATCTGTTTTTGATTGCTATGTGCAAAGGTTGCTTATTCAAATGGGATTATTGAAGTTAATTGAAGTCAATAAAGTATTTAATAGTTGATGGGGCTGCCCTAAATGGAATAGTTGATGAGTTGATAGGGAGAATGAACATTTAGGGCATTGATTTTATGAGTTTTGCAGATAGAGTTTTTGAGTAAACCTGAGATGATATATAGATTATTCACTACGCAGGAATTGGTAGGAAGATAAGACGCTGTGGAAATCACTTACGAATATTGAAATGATGACCATAGTGATTGATATATAGAAAATATTCCGACTCAACGGATGAAAAGAGGGAATATATTATGGAAAAGAAATATACGATTGCGGTTGCTGGTACTGGCTATGTCGGCCTGTCTATTGCCACATTGCTGTCCCTATATCATAAAGTTTATGCCGTGGACATTGTGCCATCCAAAGTCGAGCTTATTAATCAAAGAAAATCTCCCATTCAGGATGAATACATTGAAAAGTATTTGTCGGAAAAGGAGCTGGATCTGACTGCAACGCTGGACGCAAAACTCGCCTACAGCAATGCGGACTTTGTTGTTATTGCGGCTCCGACAAACTACGACAGCCAGAAAAACTTCTTCGATACATCTGCAGTCGAAGCTGTAATCAAACTGGTTATGGAGTATAACCCGAATGCGATTATGGTCATCAAGTCCACCATTCCGGTTGGCTATACCAAGAGCATCCGGAAGAAAACGGGCAGCAAAAACATCGTCTTTAGCCCGGAGTTCCTGCGTGAGTCAAAGGCACTTCACGACAACTTGTATCCCAGCAGAATCATTGTGGGCACAGATATGGAGGATGAGCGTCTGGTAGAAGCGGCTCATGAGTTCGCTGCACTTCTACAAGAGGGCGCAATCAAAGAGAACATCGACACACTGTTTATGGGCTTTACGGAAGCAGAAGCAGTAAAACTGTTCGCCAATACATATCTGGCGTTGCGAGTTTCCTATTTCAATGAGCTGGATACCTATGCCGAGATGAAGGGGTTGAATACACTGCAGATCATCAATGGCGTATGCCTTGATCCGCGCATCGGTACTCACTATAACAATCCGTCCTTCGGATACGGCGGGTATTGCCTGCCCAAAGACACTAAACAGTTGTTAGCAAATTATGCCAATGTTCCGGAAAACCTGATTGAAGCTATCGTTGAGAGCAACAGAACCAGGAAAGACTTCATTGCAGACCGTGTGTTGAAGCAAGCTGGGTATTACGGATACGAGGAAGATAACCAGTACAGCAAGAGCAAAGAAAAACCTGCGACGGTTGGTGTGTACCGTCTGACCATGAAGAGCAACAGCGATAACTTCCGTCAGAGCAGCATCCAGGGTGTTATGAAGCGGATTAAGGCAAAGGGTGCTACTGTGGTGATCTATGAACCGACGTTAGAAGATGGCAGTACGTTCTTTGGTAGCTTGGTGGTCAACGATTTAGAGAAGTTCAAGGCGATGAGTAATGCAATTATCGCTAATCGGTACGACGGCTGCTTGGATGATGTGAAGGATAAGGTTTATACAAGGGACCTGTTCGGCAGAGATTGATTTTAAGGAGAAGAGTTATGAAAGGTATCATTTTTTAGCCGGTGGCTCCGGCACACGCCTTTATCCGTTAACGAAAGTAACTTTAAAGCAGTTACTTCCTATTTATGATAACCCCATGATTATTACCCCATGTCAGTCCTCATGAATACAGGTATCCGGGATGTTCTAATCATTTCCACACCGCAGGATACGCCTCGCTTTCAAGATTTGCTGGGTGATGGTCATCAGTTTGGTGTTAATCTTACCTACGCTGTCCAGCCCTCCGCGGACGGACTGGCGCGGGCGTTTATTATTGGTGCTGATTTCATCGGAAATGATACCATGGCTAATGGTGTTGGGTGACAACATCTTTGCCTGTCACGGCTTGAAGAAGCGCCTGAAAGCCGCTGTGAAGAACGCAGAGTCTGGTAAGGGCGCCACTGTGTTTGGCTACTATGTGGATGACCCGGAACGGTTTAGCATTGTGGAGTTCGATAAAGTCGGAAAGGCTGTCTCTATTGAAGAAAAGCCCGCGCATCCCAAGAGCAATTACTGTGTCACAGGCCTCTACTTCTACGACAACCAGATGGCAGAGTATGCGAAGAACCTCAATCCCTCTGCTTGCGGAGAACTGGAGATTACCGACCTGAACCGCATCTATCTGGAGGACGGCACACTGAACGTGGAGTTGCTGGGTCAGGGCTTTACTTGGTTGGATACTGGCACCCATGAGAGCCTTGTAGACGTGACCAACTTTGTGAAAACAATCGAGCGCAGCATCAGCACCGCAAGATTGTCTGCTTGGAGGAAATCGCATATCTGAATGGCTGGATCAGCCGTGAGGATGTTCTGGACGGCAAGTACCTCGATTGCTGCATTGATTAAGCGGCACCCAAAGCAGAACAAATTACTTATATAAGAAATAGAGGAAGATAGATATGAAAAAATACCTGATTACCGGCTGTGCAGGCTTTATCGGCGCCAACTTTGTTTACTATATGCTGAAAAAGTATGACGACATCCTTCTCGTCAATCTGGACAAGCTGACCTACGCGGGTAACCTGGAAAAACTCAAGGGTGTGGAGGGTGATCCTCGCCACGTTTTTGTGGAGGGCGATATTTGCGACAAGAAATTGGTCGCATCTCTGTTCGAGAAGTACGACTTCGATTATGTCATCAACTTCGCTGCAGAGTCCCATGAGGATCGTTCCATCGCCAATCCTGAAATCTTTGTTCAGACTAATGTGATGGGCACGGTCAACTTGCTTCAGAGAGCGAAAGAAGCATGGTACGATGCCGCTACCAAGACGTGGAAAGAGGGCAAAAAGTACCTGCAGGTTTCTACCGATGAGGTCTATGGTACTTTGGGCGCGGAGGGGTACTGCATGGAGACCACGACCATCAATCCGCACAGCCCGTACTCTTCTTCCAAGGCCAGTGCCGACCACTTTGTGCAGGCGTTCCATGATACCTATGGTATGCCCATCAATATCACTCACTGCTCCAACAATTATGGTCCTTATCAGTTCCCGGAGAAACTGATTCCGCTGATGATTAACAACGTCAAGCATCACAAGCAGCTTTCTGTGTACGGTGACGGTATGCAGATCCGTGACTGGATGTATGTGGAGGATCACTGCAAGGCCATCGATATAGTGGTCAATGATGGAAAGATTGGTGAGGTCTATAACGTGGATGGTCACAACGAGCGTCTCAACATTTTCATCGTCAAGACTATTATCGAGCAACTCCATGACCGATTGAAGGACAATGGCATTACCGAGGAGCTTATCAAGCATGTGGAGATCGTTTGGGTCATGACCGTCGCTATGGTATCGACCCTACCAAGATTAAGAATGACCTCGGTTGGTATCCGGAGACTCCTTTTGAGAAGGGCATTGTCCTGATCATTGATTGGTATCTGGAGCATGAGGATTGGATGAACAATGTGACCAGCGGAAACTATCAGAAATATTACGAGGAAATGTATAAAGCAAAAGCCGAAGTATAACGGATCACGGAGAGGTTGTGGGAAGATGAAGTTTTTTGTAACAGGAGTGAATGGCCAGCTCGGTCATGACGTCGTGAACGAATTACATAAGAGAGGACATGAAAGTGTTGGTTCTGACCTTTCGGGAACACATGCCGGAATTACAGATGCCTCCACTGTGGCAACGATGCCGTATGTCAGTCTGGACATTACTGAGAAAGAAGCAGTCAGGAAGGTTATTGCAGAAGTTAAGCCAGATGCAGTCATTCATTGTGCAGCATGGACGGCTGTGGATATGGCAGAGGACGATGATAAAGTCGAGAGGGTTCGTGCTGTCAATGCCGGAGGTACTCAAAACATTGCGGATGTGTGTAAAGAAATTGACTGCAAGATGCTCTATTTGTCTACAGACTATGTGTTCGATGGTCAGGGGATAGAGCCTTGGCAGCCGGACTGCATGGATTATAAGCCGTTGAATGTTTATGGTCAGACCAAGCTGGAAGGGGAGCTGGCTGTCAGCCGGACTATGGAGAAATACTTCATTGTCCGCATTGCTTGGGTGTTCGGTTTGAACGGTAAGAACTTCATCAAGACTATGATCAATGTTGGAAAGACACACGATGAAGTCCGTGTGGTCAATGACCAGATCGGCACGCCGACCTATACCTATGATCTGGCACGGCTGCTGGTAGATATGTGTGAGACAGAGAAGTATGGATATTACCACGCTACGAATGAGGGCGGATATATTTCCTGGTACGATTTCTGTTGTGAGTTCTATAAACAGTATGGGCTTAAAACGAAAGTTATTCCGGTAACCACGGAGGAATATGGACTCAGCAAGGCGGTTCGTCCGGTCAACAGCAGGTTAGATAAAAGCAAGTTGATTGAGGCAGGTTTCAAGCCATTACCGACATGGCAGGATGCAGTTAACAGATATCTAAAAGAAGCACAGCTTTAAGGAGAGAGAAAATGGGACAGATAAATGTTGAAAAGAATGTTAGCGGCATTGAAGGGCTTTGTGTAATCACGCCTGCTGTTCATGGTGACAGCCGTGGCTATTTTATGGAGACTTATAGCCAGAGGGATATGGAAGAAGCAGGGATAGATATTACATTTGTTCAAGACAATCTGTCTATGAGTATCAAAGGTGTACTGCGGGGGCTTCATTTTCAGAAGCAATATCCACAGACGAAGCTGGTCAGAGTAATTAAAGGTTCTGTGTTCGATGTAGCTGTGGATCTGAGAAGTGGAAGTAAAACATACGGAAAATGGTATGGTATCGAATTGACAGAGGAAAACAAGAAGCAGTTTCTGATTCCGAGAGGTTTTGCGCATGGATTTCTGGTGCTGAGCGATACTGCAGAATTTTGCTATAAATGCGATGATTTTTACCACCCGAATGATGAGGGCGGTATGGCTTGGAATGACCCAGAGATTGGTATTGAATGGCCGCAACTTGTGGGTATATATAAGGGGTCAGCAAGTGCTGATGGATATATGCTGGAAGATGATACTGCGCTGAATCTGAGTGATAAAGATCAGAAATGGCTGGGGTTGAAGGATACGTTTAAATTTTAGGTATTTAGATTTGTACCATTTGGAGGGCGCTGTATTAAATGATAGAAAGTAAAAAAGATTTGAAAGAGTATTTAGAAGCAGACTATATAGCTATCCATAAACCGTCTCGTAGGAGTCCGGTATGGAGATACCTAGTTTTACTCCGGAAGACCGAATACTATAAAAATACTGGTAATTTTCTGTTCGGAAAAATATACAGCCTTTTGTTGCAGCGATACAATCTAAAAACTGGTATATCCATTCACATCAATAATTTTGGTAAAGGATTAGGACTATTTCATTATGGCTCAATAGTTGTTAATCATTCCGCAAGATTTGGCGATTGGTGTGTAATTCAAAATGGTGTAAATATTGCTGAAAATGTACGGGGGGGGATTTTATATACCTTGCTCCGGGAGCAAAAATCAATGGTAATTTGACTATCGGTAATAATGTAATCATTGGGAGTAATGCTGTGGTAACAAAATCTATAGAGGAAGATTACGTTACATGGGCTGGCGTTCCAGCAAAAAAGATTTCGAATAAGGGATTTGATTATTCTCAGATTGCCAAGAAATAAATTGCTATACACAGCTCGTATTAATGTTTCTTGACACAGATTATAAAGTGAAATAGAAGGAGATCAGTTGATGGATGTTATTGGAGCGCAGCTGACAAGTTGTGGTGCAGAAACCCCCAACATGCTTAAAAATGCGGGGAGGCAACGCAACAGATGTTTTGATATTGCAAAAGGAATTGGAATTATTTTAGTTGTGTGTGGTCACGCTAGAGCTCCGTTTCAAGGCTTTCTTAGTCTTTTTCATATGGCCCTGTTTTTTATGATTTCTGGCTTTCTTTACAATGATAGTCAGTCAAAAGATTTTCAGAGCGTTGTAGAATATACAAAAAGGAAGATAAAATCTCTTTGGGTGCCATACTTTTTTTGGAATACCGTATTTGTTTTGCTGAACAATACATTTATTAAGATAGGAGTATACTGTGTCGATCCTTCTTTTCTTGAGCTGGCTACGGGAGAAAGGAATGAGCTTGCTATATATTTTGGATTGAAAGACTATATTGTGGCAATTATCAAAGGGTGTTTAATGTTAGATACTGCTCAGGTGGGGGGACGCTTTGGTTTTTGAGGTCATTGTTGATAATATCTGTGGGCCATAACCTAGCAAAATATTTCATCAAAAATAAAAAGTATAAAAATGTCATTATGGGAGTCATTATTGCAGCGACCGTAATATTGGCAATGTTAATGGGAAGTATTAATTCACTCGTGTCGAACTGGGAAAGTAATAGATTATTGACGATCATAATAAAAGCTGGACGGCAGTTGTTTGCACCATATCTGGTTTATTTGACTGGGATGTTATTAAAAAGAGTTAGTATTAATACCTTTATACAGAATAGAAGGGGAGTCTGCTGCATAATTTCATTTATTATGCTTGTGTTTATGAGCAAAATTGGAAGAATTGATTTAAGCATGGGTATTATCACCAATATTTTCTTCTTTATGTTGGCTTCGATTTTGGGATGGCTTTTTGTTATGTCCATAGGATATTCCATTGTGGGAGAAAATGTATTGAGCAAAGGCTTAGAGTACATGGGTAAACAAACGATGTGCATTATCGCACTACATTTAATAAGCTTTAAGTTGGTGTCTGTATTCTACTTGCTTATAACAAATTCTGATTTTATGCTGTTGGCTTCCTTTCCGGTTTTGGATAAAACAAATAGAATTCTATGGGTATTCTATTCACTTGTTGGAGTTTTCTTACCGCTTCTTTTAGATATGTTCTATAGGAAGTGCAAAAAAAGATATGGGATGAAAAAAGTATGAAATACGATTTGATCATTTCTATTGTGGTTTATAAAAAATATGACGATGCTATTGAGACAATAAGGTCGATAGAAGAACACACAGGTTCCGAGCTTACTAAAAGAATCTATATAGTAGATAACAGCTGTTCCGTCGACGATGATGCCGACAGGACAGAGTTTGAACGGGAAGTTCGATGTTATAAAGACACTGTGTATGTTAATACCAAACAGAATTTAGGATTTGGAAAAGGACATAATTACACAATCGATAAGTTGGACTCGGAGTATTTTGCCATAGTAAATCCGGATATATTAATAACGGATGATACATTTGAAAATATTATTTCCTTTATGAATGATAAATCTGTAGGTATGGCAATCCCCAAAATTATTGATTCAGAAGGAGATTTACAGGATGCGTATAGAAGAACCTTAACTATTTTTGACATGTTCTTGCGGATGTTCACTAAGAATGTATTCAGGAAGCGCAGAAACTATCATTCTATGAGAGACATGGATTACTCCCATCCATTTGAAGTCCCATTTGGTCAGGGTAGTTTTCTTGTGATCAGAACTGATTTATGGAAAAAGCTGAAAGGGTTTGATGATCGATTTTTTATGTACCTTGAGGATGCAGATTTGTGCCGCAGGGTGAATGAAAATTCAAAGTTGATGTATTGCCCGGATGCAACAGTAATTCATAAATGGGAAAAGGAATCCCACAAAAACAAGGCTCTTTTTAAGATACATACGCAGTCTATGATTAAGTACTTTAATAAATGGGGATGGAAATTTTTCTGATTCAGGAGGTTGGATATGCCGAAAGATACAGTTCGATTGGACGAAAATCGCTGCGGAATTGTGATTCTGAACTATAATTCATATGATTTGACTGTTGCGTTGGCAAAAAAGGCGGCCAACTTTGAATCTGTGAGTGATATTTGTGTAGTGGACAACTGCTCAAAGGATGATTTTGATAATGAGTTTCCGGAATGCAACATCCATTATATTAAAAATAAAAAAAACACAGGGTATTCAGCCGGAAATAACGTCGGTTTGAAATATCTTGTTAATGAAAAAAAATGTGGTTATGTTTTTATAGCAAATCCTGATGTTATTTTTGAGGATAGCACAATTCGTGAGATGCATAAGACGATGTTGGAACATCCTGATATTGCGTTAATTGCTACCAAGAGATATGGTCACGATGGTGCAACGCTCCACCAGTATTTTGACTTTCCGAAATTAACAACGTCTATGAAAAACTGTTTCTTTTTTTCAAGACGGAAATTTGAAAAAAGACGGCACTTCATGCAGAATATGAGGATTGATATGGCGGAAGGACCGGCGTATGTGGATGCGGTTCCGGGGGCATTCTTTGGCATTAAGAGTGAGTTCCTTTTAAAGAACGACTTTATCTATGAGGGTATTTTTCTATACGGAGAAGAAATTGTTCTTGGGCATCAAGCACATGATCTTGGCTATAAAGCTGCTGTTATCAATACAGATATGTATATACATGATCATATCCAGAAGCGATTTTCAAATAGAAAAATGTTCTGGTATGACCGGCAGTCTCTAAAAAAATACTATAGGTTGTTTGAACACTATAACCTGATTCAATGGGCACTTTTAAATGGTGCAATTGTTCTAGGCTCTGCAGAATACAACTGTATGTATTATTTATACAAAGCATTACGGGGGAAATAGAGATGGGATGCAATGTAACAGTAATTGTTCCAGTTTACAATGTTGAAAAATTCATAGATAAATGTGTTCAGTCCGTAATTGATCAAACAATGACAGATATCGAAGTGATATTAGTTGATGATGGCTCTACGGATAATAGCCTTGCAAGATGCAGGGAATGGACAAATAAAGACAGCAGAGTGAAAGTATACCATCAGGAGAATCAGGGTGTTTCTGTTGCTAGAAACCTTGGCATTGAAAAGTCTGCAGGAAAGTATATTGCTTTTATAGATTCCGACGATTGGATTGAACCGAACTATCTTGAAGTCCTGTACGTTATGGCAAAAGCGAAGGATGCAGATATCAGCATCTGTGGATTCTATTTTGACTATCCTGATGAGGTTGTGGCTCGCGGTCACTTTGAAAAGAATATAGAGTTTAATGGGAAAGAAGATATAGCTCAAATTCAAATTCAAATTCTTGCAAAAAACATGAGCAGGATAAAAAATAATTCCGGAGATCGCATTGGAGCGCCTTGGTGTAAATTGTTTAAAACTGGGTTTATAAAAGAAAATAAACTTTCTTTTATTCCAAATCTGAAAAGGTCGCAGGACGTTGTTTTTAACCTCTATGCATTGGAACATGCAAATAAGGTAGTATACACTAATCAGCCATTGTATCATTACACGATCAATCCTGATTCGGTATGTGTAAAGTTTTCTAAATCTATTTTAACTAACGTGAATGCGTATCTGAAAGAGATGGGTAAGTTTATAGCCAAGTATCATAAGAATGATAAGATGTTCCGGAATGCATTTAATACAAAAATATGTACCAGTGTATACAAATGTATGTTCCAATATTTCTTTGATGAGCAATATTCGGGCACCCGTACCGATATGAGGAGAGAGCTTGACGAATATCTTAATCAAGACCTTTTTAAAAATGGATTGAGAAACGTCAAGTATAAAAACCTCGATCGAACAGAGAAAGTATTTGTGTTTTTCCTTAAACGGCGGATGTATGGCGTCTTGCTTTTTCTAGTTAAAATGCGGCAGAAGTTTATTAAGGTGCTTCGGCACTGATACATTGATAGTCTAATCAAAACAGGAGCTTAAATTATGAGGCAAGAGGAATATCTGAAATTTATAGCGGATAAAAATTTAGATGTGTTTTTGCGGCAGGGGTATGCAACTGCCGGCCATAATGGGCCACACGGGCACCCTGACACACCAGCAAGAAATACGGCGCATTACTTGGTAATATATAGTTATCTGTATAAGAAAACCGGAGTTGACAAGTATAAAAAGATTTGCGATGTTTTTGCATCATATCTCTACGATATTCAAGCTCAGTCCAAGTCCGGTGCGGTTAAATGTATGGAAACAGATCGTTTCGATCACTTAAATGGACTTATCGGACAGGGGTGGATTATCGAGGGTCTGTTATATTACTACGATGTATTTAAAGCGGAGAAAGCATTGGCAGTTGCCATGGCTATCTACAAAACGCAGAAATACAACAGGACTCTGCATCTTTGGCATAGGACAGAGCTTGATGGCAGTGATATCGGGATTGATCCAACCTATAATCATCAGGTTTGGTTTGCAGCCTGTAGTTCACGGCTCGCCGAATATTGTGGCGACAGTACTATTGATGACACAATTAGGGACTTCTTAACAGCCGGTGCAAAAAGAGATTTTAGGATATACCGGGATGGATTGCTTAAACATTATGTTGATATTTCGAATAAGATGATGAGGAAAATCAAGTTCAAGAGCCTGATAAAAGTATGCCTGACTCCGGTGAGGTTTGTTAGCCCTAAGAAATTTGATTCTAAGTATATGGAATATGCATATCACATTTTTGATTTATATGGGTTTGAAATTCTGAAAGAGAGATATGGCGAGTTGCCTCTTTTTAGTTCAGAGAAGTATAAAAGTGCAGTTGAGTTTGCTTGCGATATTAAGAATGTGAATAAAACATGCGGTGTATACCGTGCTTTGGAGAAAGGAGATATGTTCAATATCTTCAGTTATTCATATAATTCGCCAGTATTCGAGTTTCCGTATATTGCAACGAAAAACGGCTACAAAGATTCAGAGGTCTTTAATGAACTATACGATATTCAGGTGAAGCTGATGTTTGATAAATTTACGGGTATGTTCTCTAGAAACAATCCTGATATCGAGACTTGGAACGCGCGTTGCTATGAAATTGTACGTTATTTGGATGCGAGGTGAAAATAGATAGTGAAAAAAACAAATATTCTATGGATTTCCTTGAATGCACCCGCACAGAAAAGTGATAAAGCAGGAGGAAATACATTTAACTACTATTTTCGCCATTTTTATAATGACGATCGTTTCTGGGTGAAAGTAATTGCTCAGGTAAACAATAATTTGCCACTGATGAATCTGTATGATGGAGATAGTTACTATTTAAAGCGAGAAGGAGGATTGCGTTCGAAACTAAGAAAGTTGTCAAGCATTGAGTCTAAGTATAACCCGTGGAATAGAAATGCAAATCTTATTTCTAATCAAATGGAATCCTTTGTGATTCAAAAGATTCTGCAACTTAAAGATAAAGGATTTGTACCCGATGTGGTTATACTGGAGTGGACACAGTGTGTTGTTTTAGCGGGAATAGTAAGAAAGTATTTTCCGGATGTATATATGGTTGCATCTGAACATGATGTGACGTTTGTTGGATATAAACGAATGGCAGAATACTTTTCTGGCCTTAGGCGACTTCTATGGAAATTTAAGTATACACAGGAGAGAAAAGTCGAACTTAATGCGTTGAAAGAATGTAATCTTATTCTCCCCCAGAATTGGGATAATAGAAGATTGCTTATACAGGAAGGAATAGCTGAGAAAAAGATTCAATGGTTAGTGCCTTACTTCAATGACATGAGAGGTTGTAGACGATCTCCAGATGGAAAGGATATTCTTTTCTTTGGAGCAATGGCTAGGCTAGAAAACTACCTCAGTGCTATTTGGTTTATGGATAATGTAATGCCATTGCTTGAGGACATGGATATCCGTTTTGTGGTATTGGGGAGCAATCCTCCGGCTGAACTAAAGAAGTATGAGAGCGAGAGAGTTCATATTACAGGTTTCGTGGATTCAATAACGCCATTCTTTGAAAATTCTGTATGTCTCGTTGCACCGCTGGTTCTCGGTGCGGGCATCAAGGTAAAAATACTTGAAGCCCTGTCCTCCGGTATACCGGTTCTAACTAATGATATCGGAATAGAGGGAATAGCAGCTGAACACGGAAAAGAGTATATTCACTGCAATACTCCTTTAGATTACGAAAGGGCAATAAGAAAGGTATTTTCGGACGCCACGGTTGGCGATGAATTAGCGAAAAATGCTAAACGATTTATTGAAAAAAATTATTCGATTGAAAAATCGTTAGCTGATTATAAAGAGAGGCTACTAAGAATAGGAGAACAAAAATGAAAGTTTTAGTTACAGGCGCAGGCGGTATGGTTGGCTCTCACATGGTAGAGTTGCTGCATAGTCAAGGGCGTGAAGTGTTGGGTACATATTACAAACCTACAACAGATATCACAGAGTTGGATCCTGCTATTTGCATGGAAGAATGTGATATCCGATACTATGAGGCAGTACAGCGGGTTATTTTAGAGTATCAGCCGGATCAGATATATCATCTGGCAGCACAAAGTTATCCGACAGTATCGTGGATACATCCTCAGGCGACGATGGAGACGAATGTAAATGGCACAATTAATGTATATGAAGCTGTTAAGTTTGTACGACAGACCCGACCGGATTATGATCCAATGGTAGTAGTCGCTTGCTCTAGTGCCGAATATGGCCAGACGCTAAATGAACTGGAAGATCCTTTTGTTAAGGAAACAGCAGAATTGAAACCACTCCATCCGTATGGTGTTAGCAAAGTCGGACAGGATTTACTGTCCTTTCAATATTACATGAATGATCATATCCGCTGCATCCGTGTTCGGATCTTCAACTCTACCGGAACGAGAAAAGTGAATGATGTGACTTCTGATTTTACCAAGAGAGCTGTTTTAGCGGAACGTTCTGGTGTCTATGAACTACGCGTAGGCAATTTGGAAACCAGGCGTGCGATTATGGACCAGAGAGATTTAGTAAATGGTCTGATGCTCCTTGCGGAAAAAGGTGTTCCAGGAGATGTTTATAACTTGTCCTCAGAGCATTGCTATCAGATGAAAGATATCGTAGCTATGATTGAACAGCAGATTGGACATCAGTTTGAAATCAAGGTTGATTCGCAATTACTGCGCCCGACAGATGAAAGAATCATCATCGGCAATATCGAAAAATTGAAGCATGATACAGGCTGGAGCCAGAAAATCAGCATGGAGCAGACGATTACTGATATGTTAGATTACTGGCGAAAGACACTGTAAGGAGAGAACAGATGATAATAACAAAAACTCCGTTCCGTATGTCTTTCTTTGGCGGTGGAACGGATATGGAGAGCTTTTTTAGAAAATACGGTGGAGCAGTTATATCTACAACATTTGACAAGTACTGCTATGTAAATGTACGCCATTTGCCTCGATTTTTTGCTTATAGTACGGAATTGACATATTCAAGGTCGGAGCGAGTAACTGATATTAATGACATTCAGCATCCGGCAATCCGAAATGCGATGAAGATGCTGGACATGCATGAGATTCGCCTTACCTACGAAGCGGATCTGCCAGCACGTTCCGGCTTGGGAACTTCGAGTTCTTTTGCAGTTGGTATGCTGAATGCTTTTTACGCATTAAAGGGAAAATATGCCGACAAAAAGAAGCTCGCAGATGAGGCTATTTATCTTGAACGAAATCTCTGTCAGGAAGCTGGCGGCTGTCAGGATCAGATTGCCGCATCTTTTGGCGGATTCAATCGTATCAACTTTAATGCAGATGGTTATGAGGTTCTTCCGATAATTATCTCGCCGGAGAGAAAAAAGCAACTCAATCAGAATTTGATGATGTTCTTTACTGGTTTTACTCGGTTCTCTTCTGATGTACAGAAGGCAAATGCGGCAGGAAAGACAGATAAAACAGCGCAATTGAAAGAGATGCTTTCTTTGGTAGATGATGCAGAACGTGTTTTGACAGATAAAGAAAGTGATTTGGATGACTTTGGGCGGCTGCTTGACCATACTTGGAAACTGAAGCGGCAGACTGGTTCGGCTGTGTCGACAAACAGTATTGATGAACTGTATGCAAAAGGTATGTCTGCCGGTGCCTTGGGCGGAAAATTACTGGGTGCCGGTGGAGGTGGTTTCCTCGTGTTTTATGTACAGCCAGAACGTCAGGATGCCGTGCGTTGGGCAATGAGAGATTTGCTATACATTCCGTTCAAGTTTGAGAACGGCGGCACGAGAGTGATCCACTATACACCAGAAGACTATACACCGAAGGACTAAAAATATGAAAGTAGTGATTATGGCAGGCGGAAAGGGGACTCGCATCTCTTCCGTAGCGAGTGATATTCCGAAGCCAATGATAAGAATTGAAGGGATTCCTGTTTTAGAACGGGAAATTAAATGCCTGAAAGAACAGGGATTTGATGACATCCTTATTACGGTGAGTCACCTTGGAAATGTTATCATGGATTACTTTGGTGACGGCTCAGGAAACTCACTGGTAACAGGACAGCCGTTTAGGGTACATATCGAATATTACTTTGAAAATGAGCCTTTAGGCAATGCAGGTGCACTGTTCAAAATCCAAGATAAATTGACAGAAGATTTTCTACTTTTGAATGCTGATGCGATGTTCGATGTGGACTTTAACAGATTTGTTGAGTACCACAAGCAGCATGGTGGTCTTGTGACACTCTTTACGCATCCGAATAGCCATCCGTATGATAGCGGCTTGATTATCGCAGATAGTAATGGTGCCGTGGAAAAATGGCTTGCTAAGGAAGATGAAAGACCCAAGTATTACCGAAACCGAGTGAACGCGGGTTTGCATATTATTAATCCGAAAGTGCTGGAACTTTCCAGTATTAACGCTGATTCGGTCGGAATGGCCGGGGACAATAGGATGCCAGTAAAGGTCGATTTGGATCGTCAGTTGCTGAAACCTTTAGCTGGAACAGGGAAGATGTTCTGCTATGACAGCCCAGAGTATGTTAAGGATATGGGAACACCGGACAGATACTATTCCGTGTGTACTGATTATAAAGAAGGACGGATTGCGGGGAAGAACCTGAAAAATAAACAGAAAGCAGTATTTCTTGACCGAGATGGAACAATCAATAAATATGTTGGATTTCTTCGGAATATTGATGATTTTGAACTGATAGATGGTGTTGCAGAAGCCATTCGCAAAATTAATGAGTCTGGATATCTTGCAATCGTTGTAACAAATCAACCCGTAATTGCCCGTGGCGAAGTATCTATTTCTGAATTGAAAGACATTCATAATAAAATGGAAACACTTCTTGGCAAAGAAGGCGCGTATCTGGATGCGATTTATTACTGCCCTCATCATCCTCACAAGGGATATGAAGGTGAACGCCCAGAGTTAAAAATCGACTGTGATTGCCGGAAGCCAAAGCCGGGAATGCTGCTGAAAGCTGCAAATGATTTCAATATCGACTTACCACAATCATGGATGGTTGGCGATGGCGAAAACGATATCAGGGCGGGTATCAATGCAGGCTGTAGAACTGCTTTAGTTGGAAATAGCAGTGAAGATTATGGACAGACGATAACAGAAGACTCGTTGCTAGAGTTTGTAAAGAAAGATTTGTAAAGAGAAGACTGCGGAGATTATAACATGAGAGTGTTGAAGGAAAATATAAGGAAGCATGTTGAACTTCTTTGTGAGCGATATCCGATATTAAGGACTGTAGAATCTGACATTGTTGCGGTATATCAGATTCTTGAAGAATCCTATAAAAACGGCGGAAAGTTGCTGGTTGCTGGAAATGGAGGCTCTGCTGCAGACGCAGAGCATATAGTTGGAGAACTGATGAAAGGTTTCAAACTCTCACGAAAGCCACGGGCAGATTTTGCAGAGAAGTTAATTCGAGAAAATGCAGAGTGGGGTGCTGTCTTGGCAGAAAATTTGCAGGGAGCACTTCCTGCGATTGCGTTGGATGGACATCTAGCATTGTCTACTGCCTATATGAACGATTGTGAGCCGTTGCTCTGTTTTGCACAGCAGGTCAATGGTTATGGCAAAGAAGGAGATGTATTCCTTGGTATTTCAACAAGCGGGAATAGCAAAAATGTCTTGTATGCAGCCATAACTGCACACGCAAAAGGAATGAAGGTAATCGGATTGACCGGAGCAAAAAGAAGCAAGTTAGAGCAGATGAGTGATGTGTGCATTAAGGTTCCGCAAACGGAAACTTACATGATTCAGGAACTGCATCTTCCAGTTTATCACTGTTTGTGTTTGATGTTGGAAGATGAATTTTTTGGGAGAAATTAATGGAACCGACAGTAGCGATAATATTAGTAAATTATAATGGATATGATGATACTATCGAATGTGTGAAAAGTATTCGCAATATAAAGTATCAAAATTATAAAATTTTCATTGTAGATAATTGTTCTTCTGATGCTGAAAAAATGCGAAAGAATGATTTCTTAATCCAAAATGCAGAGATTGTTTATAGCGACACCAATTTGGGCTTTTCCGGTGGAAATAATTTAGCGATAGAGATGGCGCTAAAAGAAAAATTTGAATATATAGCACTATTGAACAATGACACAACGGTTGACCCTGATTTTTTAGGAGAGCTTGTAAAGACTGCAAAAAAGAGGAATGCTGGTGCAGTAACAGGAAAAATATATTATTATTACTACCAGAAAAATGTCTGGTCGGCTGGAGGAGAATACGATCGGTATACAGGCCTCACAATTCAGTATAGCGGGATTGATGATGGAAAGTTTGATGTGGAAAAAGAGATTACATTTGCGACAGGATGTTTGCTTGTGATTCCTGCAAAGGTCATACAGAAGATTGGACTGTTGGATGAAAGCTATTTTTTATATTCAGAAGACTCAGACTACTGTCAGAGAATTATCGATGCAGGATACAAGATAATGTATTCGCCTAAGTCAGTTATCTATCATAAGGTTAGTGCTTCTACTGGTGACAAGAGTTCGTTGCAGCAAAGATATATGATGCGAAATAATCTGTACATGATAAAAAAGTATGGAGTGAAACCAGTACACGCATATTTCAAATTAGGTTGGCAGATGTTTAAGCATATTGCTCGAGGTAGAAGAAATCTAATACCGACGATTCAAGGCACTTCTGATTTTTTGCGTAATAGAATCGGGAAAATATAGAAGTAGGGGCAGGAATGAGGTGGAGTTGTGAAAATAAAAAAAAGTACAGTAGTTAGAATAGTTACATATATATTGTTCTTTTTTATGTCGGGTTATAGCTGCTTCTATTTATGTAGTATTAGTGGAATTACTAATAACGATTATCGATTTACATGCTTAATTGGTTTTTTCCTTTTGCTATGGCTGAGAAAAGATAAAGGAAAGAGTGTCTGGAGCATGTCACATGAATATAGAAAGTATTTAATGCTCTCTATTTTATCAGTTATGGTATTGGCATTTTTTACAACAGTAAAATACCCTTCACAGGCACTCCAGTTGACAGCTCGTGTTATAAGTCAATACTTGCTTATAGTTTGGGCAGTGCCAATATTTTATATTATGAAAAAAGACGGTACGGAATACAAGATACTTGATATAGTATGTGCAATATCCGTGGTCTGGTGTGGCCTAATCTTACTGCAAAGTTTTTATTATAGCTATACAGGTGGAACTCTTTTTGCATTCATTGGCCGAATGAGTTTGGGCATAAGAAATGAGAATTTGAGAATTACAGTTGGCCCTTTCGCGAATTTTGCTATTATATATTGCTTTTGGAAACTTTATTTTGGAAAAATCAGGCGTAATATTTTATACTTGATTTCATTAACTATTTTGCTATTGGCTAATATTTTTGTCCAACAAAGCAGGGCAGGAACAATAGTTATTGTAATAACAGTTATTGTAATGATTTTAATGGAAAAAAATAGTGCCTATTCGATTTTGAGAAAAGGAGCAATCATTACAGGAATTGTATTATTTGCAATTTTATCAGATTTTATTCAGAATTATGTAGTGGCCATCTTTACTAAATATGAAATTAGTGTTACTGCAAGAACATATGCGTACGATTATTTTTGGAGCGTATTTAAGTCGAATCCGATTTTCGGATTCGGATTCGTGAAATCTTCTGAGGCATACGGCACAGTTTTGCACGGTCCACTTGGATTGGCATATACGGATGATGTAGGTTTTGTTGGGCAACTTGCAGTGCTGGGAATATTTTCGTTGGTAATTGTCCTTGGTATATATACTATGCTGATGAAGCAAATTGTCAAAATAAGAAAAAAGACAGGTTGCTGGGATTGTCTGCTGGTTGGTATATATGCATATTTGATATCCTCGTCAATCACATTAATTGTTTTTGATCAGCAGAGAATATGCCTGTTGCCGATAATTGTTGCATTATTTGAATTCCGGATGAGTCAGTATGATGAAAAACGAATGACAATAGTTAAATAATGCAAACAGATAAAGCATGATAATGCTAGAAAGGTTAGGCTGTTTGATGAATATATTAATATTTGGCGCAAACTGGTATAATCGTGGTGACGAAGCAGCTCTTCGTGCAATGCTTGATGAAATAAAAGAGCAACTTCCTGAAGCACAGCTTAAGATTCATTTTAACCAGAAGGTTGATAAAATCCCTTATTCAAATGTGGAAATTATATCTAGTTTTACTAGACCAATGGGAAGAAATTTCCTAAAAAAAATTCCATATCTTCTTTCTCTTAAATTGGGAGGAAAGTTTAATTTTATGAAAGGAGAACAAAAAAGTGGATTTAATAGTTTCATGCGGGCTGTAAAATGGGCAAATTATGCGATTTATTCGCCTGGTGGACCATCAATAGGTGAACATTATAGGCAGTTCCACTTGGTCGATATGATGTACTTGCTAATGCGCAATAATGTGCCGTTTAGTATTTTTGCTCCTTCAGTAGGACCTTTTAGTACATTAAAAAAATACATTTCACACGTGTTTAGCTATGCGGAGGTCATTTGTTTTAGAGAAGAAATTTCAAATGGATATTACGAAGAACTCAATCCTCAAAAAAAAGCAATTGTTACATTAGACTCGGCTTTCCAACACCCAATAAATGTGAAGGAAAATGAAAAAACTTATTTAGAATATAAAGAACTTAGAAATTATATAGAGTCACATCAGAAAGTTATCGGAATTACAGTAACAGATTTGAAATGGCATCGTGATTATAGAGACAGTGATATATCTACAAAAATTCGGGAGTCTTTCACAAAAATAGTGAATACTCTTTCTCAAGAAGGATATGGTATTGTGTTTGTTCCTCAATGCTTTGGGGCATCAAACGATGCAGATTATATGAGAAGCTTTGCTAGCAAGAATTGTTTTGTTATGAGTGATCAATATGATTGTTACTTTCAGCAATATGTTATCTCCAAGATGTATGCAATAATTGGAATGCGTTATCATTCTAATATTTTCTCTGCGAAAATGGGAACACCGTTTATCTCTATTGCATATGAGCAGAAAATGACAGGCTTTATGAAAAAAGCAAATCTCGAAAAGTATTGCTTACCAATTTCTGACTTATCGGCCAAGGTTATTTGCGATAAATTTTCACAGCTCGTTGATGATTATGACAGTTATAAGCAAATGTTGGTGCAAGAAAAAAATCAATTTGCATTAGAGTCGCACAAAACGACGGATTTGATTATTGAATCAATCCACAATTCATGTTGCAAAGGAGAAAGTTAAAAATGGGCTATGCTCTTGCTTGGATAATTATGTCTAATTTGGCGGTTACATTTTGTCATGTTCGTCTGAATATTGTCATGGATAAAAAGAGAAAAAGCGATTTAAGCGGCACCAAGGTAAAGTGCGGAGATAATATGTTTGGGGGGGGCAAAATACTAACCCTGTAAGAAATTTAAAAAAGATCATTAGGATTATTTTTAATAATTCCTATATAAAAGGTTTCATAAGATGGAAATTGCGACTTTTAGGGAAGGTTCCGAGCCATCGAATTAGGTTGTTCTTTTTGAAATACCTCTATGGAATGAAAATAGGAAAAAATGTTGTTATCTATGGTTGGTCTGAACTTCGCTCCCCCTGGCTCATTTCAATAGGTGCTGGATCTATAATTGGCGATGAGGTAAAGCTTGATGGACGTTATGGAATTGAAATAGGCGAAAATGTCAATTTTAGTACGGGAGTTTGGATTTGGACAGAACAACATGATGTAAATGATCCGTATTTCGCAGGTAAAAGAGGGTCAGTAAAAATTGGTGACCGATGCTGGTTATCATGCAGAGTTACAATTCTACCAGGTATTCAAGTTGAAGAAGGATGTGTTGTGGCAGCGGGAGCAGTAGTAACAAAGGATTGTGATGAGTTTGGGATTTATGGCGGAATTCCTGCAATAAGAATTGCAGAAAGAAACAAAAATTTAAAGTATTCCTTTTCTGGTAAGCATCTGCATTTCTTTTGATTTTGCACACTGGGAGGAAAAGAATGTCAGTTAACTTAGGAAAAAAACAGAATTATAAAAACTTAGCAATGAATGTAATTGCGTTTGGAGTACAGTTCGTTATTAGTTTTTATATTTCACCAATAATTGTTAGACATGTGGGAGCTGCAGCATATGGATTTATAGGACTTGCAAATGATTTTGTTTCATATGCTTCCCTTGTTGCAACAGTTTTTAATTCGGTTGCATCACGTTTTATTGCAAACGTCTTTTATAAAAGTGACTATGATAAAGCAAATAAATATTTTAACAGTCTCATTGTTGCAAATATTATTATTGCGGGAGTGCTTGGATTGGCCGGCATCATGCTTGTACCAAACATGGATAAAGTACTTTCGATTCCGGCAAATCTGGTATTTGATGTTAAACTAACATTTGTTTTGATTTTTGGTGCATATATAATTTCGCTTATTACACTTGTTTTTACAACGTCAACTTTTGTAACAAATAGAACGGATATACAAGGCATTCGCAACATTATACAATATCTTGTTCGTTTTGCACTGGTTGTTGTTTTTCTTAATTTTGTAGCAATTCGTATTTATTGGGTTGCGGCGGCTTCTACGATTGCAACAGTAGTTGTGGCATTGATGAATGTGCGACTTACAAAGAAACTAACACCAGAGCTAAAAATTGATTTAAAATATGCTAAAAAAGAATATGCGTTAGAATTAGCGAGTGCGGGATGCTGGATGGCTTTAACCAGCATCAGTACAATTTTGCTACGTGGTCTTGATCTGACAGTTGCAAATCTAATGATAGGCGATTATGAAATGGGTTTATTGTCTATAGCGAGAACAATGCCTAATAATGTTACGAGTATCATAAATACAATGGCACCGATTTTCACACCAGTATTTATTGCTTTTTATGCAAAAAATGATATTTCTGGTCTTGTTACTAACATTAAAAAATCAATTAATACAATGGCATTAATTCTGTTTGTCCCAATAAGTGGGTTTATTGTGTTTTCATATGATTTTTATGCACTGTGGCAAAACAGTTTGACTAAAGAAGAATTATATATAGTTACAGCACTTTCAATACTTACGGTGATACAGGCGTATTTCAACTCTACTACTGCAACAATGGCACAAATTAGTGTTGTGACCAACCAGTTGAAGTTTCCAGTATTTATTAGCTTGGGTTGTGGCATTGTTAGTATCATTATTGAATTGCTGCTTTTGAAATTTACAAATATGGGTTTGTATGCAATAGCTATATCGCCAACAATTGTGCTGATAATTCGTTATGTCGTATTTAATTCAATGTATGCTGCCTGGTGCTTAAAGCAACCGAAGGGTTTGTTTTTCATGACATCTATTAAAACATGGATAGCTATTCCGATTTTGATTGGGTTTATGGTACTTGTTAGGAAGATGTTACCAATTAACTCATGGATGGGCTTGGTAGTTGACGCTGTGATATGTGGAGTTGTGGGATACTTGTTTATGGTTCTTTGCTATGGAAAAGATGAACTAAAAATGTTTGTAAGAAAAATTAAATCAAGAATATTATGAAAAGAAAAGGAAGTGAGAAGTTTGAATCGTAAAACTAACAGTATTCATTCGGTGGTTCAGAACCGCCAATGTATGTCCTGCGGAATGTGTAAAACGGCTTTT
>UMIN01036444.1_pt1 | contig 53192 bp, 57 predicted proteins | sample 1965811 | NCBI WGS metagenome assembly UMIN01 (sample SAMEA4836123, study PRJEB28245) | human gut metagenome | biome: gut microbiome; material: fecal sample | place: Denmark | collected 2008
AAACTTATTTCTTTTTCTGTTCCACGGTACTTACAAAATTTCTCAGGTCTTCCATGGAGCAGATGGAGCTGCTGTTGTTGGATAATGCAATCTGTGTGGTGTCGGGTAAGCCTTTATAAAAATGTTTGGCACGTTCGTTGTGTAGCAGTAAATCCGCAAGATCTTGATATTTTCGTCCAGCCATGTCTGTATGCCTCCTTTTTGTTTGTCAGTATTATTCTGCGCAAAAAATATGGCTTTTATGCGGTTTCTTTCTTGAGTGGATTGCTGCTTTTTGGTATACTAAAGCAAGGTGATTGCTTATGTTGAAAAAATATAAAACCATTCTGGCGCAGGCGGAAGCGGAAATTGTGGAAAAGAAATCCCGTTTTATCGTTACTGTTCGCCCTGTAAAAACAGAAGAAGAAGCCGGAAGTTTTATCGAAGAATTGAAAAAGAAATATTGGGATGCAACCCATAATGTTTTCGCTTATCAGATTGGCGAAAGAAATGAAATTCAGCGTTTCAGTGACGATGGAGAACCACAGGGAACAGCAGGTATGCCGGTGTTAAATGTTCTCAAAGGGGAAGATGTGAAAGATACCGCTATTGTGGTAACAAGATATTTCGGCGGTACGCTTCTTGGTACTGGCGGTCTGGTGCGTGCCTATGGAAAAGCCGCAAAAGAAGGATTGCTGACAGCTGGAATTGCAGAATTGGTTCTGTATAGTCGTTATTTTGTGACTGTGGATTACACAGACTCCGGAAAGGTACAGTACGAAATTTTGCAGGATGGACATGTGCTCCATGATACTCAGTATACGGATCAGGTGCAGTTTTGTGTGCTGGTAGAATCGGAACAGTCCGAAGCCTTCGAAAAGAAGATGCTGGATATTATGAAAGGCAAACAGGCTGCCGAAAAGGTGGATGAAGTCTTTGGTGTTTGGCAAAATGGCGAACTTCAGTTGACAGAATCGTAGTTTTATCTTGTTTTTTCGATGAAAAAATGATAAAATATTTTGGTGAATTTTAATCGAGGAGGGTTATGAATGTCTGGACATTCTAAGTTTGCGAATATTAAACATAAAAAGGAAAAAAATGATGCTGCCAAAGGTAAAGTATTTACCATGTTGGGCAGAGAAATTCAGGTTGCAGTAAAAGCTGGCGGCCCCGATCCCGCTGTAAACGGCAAACTGCGTGATGTAATCGCAAAATGTAAATCTAACAATATGCCCAATGATACTATCGAAAGAAGTATCAAAAAAGCAGCTGGTAATGAAGAAGGCGTAGAATACGAACTGGTGACATATGAAGGTTATGGCCCCAGCGGTGTAGCAGTTATCGTAGAAGCGCTGACAGATAACAGAAACCGTGCGGCTGCAAATGTAAGAAATGCATTTACAAAAGGCGGCGGTAACATGGGTACCAACGGCTGCGTATCTTTCATGTTTGACCAGAAAGGTCTGATCGTGATTGATAAAGAAGAAGTAGAAATGGATGAAGAAGAACTGATGATGGCAGCTCTGGATGCAGGCGCAGAAGACTTCGCTGCAGAAGAAGACAGCTACGAAATCACAACTTCTCCTGATGACTTCTCTGCAGTACGTGAAGCTATGGAAGCAGCAGGCATTCCTATGGCAAGCGCAGAAGTGACAATGATTCCTCAGACATATACAGAACTGAAATCTGATGAAGATATCAAGAAAATGAATAAATTGCTGGATATGCTGGATGATGACGATGATGTACAGAATGTATATCATAACTGGGATGAGTGATCAAAATAGATGACATAGCTGCAAAGTCAGTAAAATCAAGGCTTTCAGCGGTTTTTGAGGGCGATTTTCAAAGCTCCCAAAATTCGAATTTTATAGATGACATAGCGTTTTCGGAGTCAAAAAACGATTTTGAGGCAGTGAGATAGAAAAAATCTCACTGCCTTTTTTCGTTTCTGAAAATCAACAAAAAGTGGTTTCCCCAAATATAACCATTTTTGAAAAAATTATTTCGACAAATTTTGGAGGAGGTAAAAATCTTGAAGGAAAATGTCATTAAAGTGCTAAAAGTAAAGCCACATGAACATCCCGGAGTTTGCGCGCCGCAAATACGTTGGAAGCGATATGGAATCAGAATTATATATACAAAGTGTTTGTGCCAAGGGAATCTTTATTAGTTTTATTTACAAAAATTATTGGTTATATCCTAAAGAAATTTACTAATTATTTATTTTATGATTAATATTGAGACTAAAAATTATATAGTAAATTTTTTATTTCCTAAGAGTAGAAATATTTCATAACCCTATGCAAAATAAACGTTGTATCTTTTCAGGACTGCTAAATTTAGACAGAAACGTGTTATATTTACCAACTTACGATTTTATTAAAAATTTAGTATATAGTTTAAGAAAAATATTTGAGATTTAGGAGGTTAAAAATGAAAAAGAGAATGCTTACTAGAATTATGACATTTATTTTGTCAATGGCACTTTGTTTTAACTTAGTCCAAACACCTGTATTTGCACAAGAAAATACCTTTGATGTAAGAGAAAATGAATTTGAGGTAAACAATACCCAAACACAAGAAAAATTTTATTCTATAACGATTAGAAATGATATTACAGGTGAGATATCAACACATGAATTGCTTTTTCTTGACGATGGTAGTACAATTCTTGATGAGGTTATTTCGCAAAATTTAGGTTCTGAGTTCACTTTGATTGACATTGAGGAACAAAGTTCAACTTTTTCTTCTGAAAAATTATATTTTGCAGAAGAAGGTTCGATTCAACCTTATGCGATTGAAACATTATTTGATATTGGCTGTCTGGTCATTTCTGCAAAAGAATTTTATAGTAATCCGTCTATTTGGAACGGTATGTTTGTTATACTAGATGGCGCATCTGTAGTTTTACCATTTGTGCCTTCTGTCAGTGGTGCGACGAGACTGATAAAAAATAGTGGTAAATTACAAGATTCCCTAAAACATGGCGTAAAAACATATAGGGAACTTCAAAAGGTATCTTCTGATTTGTACCAAGCTCATCATATAATGCCTAAAAAGTTTGCGAAATTGTTTGGCTTTGATAATCACAGAGATATGTTTAGTATAATCATCAAAAAGACAGATCACAGTAAGATAACAGCTAAATTCAATAGTAATAGGTATGGATTAAATGGTCCGGCAGATGGTTATTCACGTTCTTATGTAAAGCGTCAAGCTGAAAGAATATATAAAGATTTATATCAGGAAACTGGTGATGAACTATATGATTTTATGGCGAGGTTTATAGCAGAAAGTGATTGTTATGGTGTGCGCTAGGAGGAAAAAATGTCTTTGGAAAGTATTTTACATATTATTTATGACATGAAGTCTAAAGTTATAGATGTAGAAAGCGATATGGTGGATAGTTCATTGCCCAATGTTGCTGTAAGTGATAAAGAATTAGAGGAGATAGAACAAGAGTGCGGAATTATATTTCCTGAAGCATACAAATTATTTTTGAAAAATTATGGAAATGGAGGGTTTTATTTATTTGGTGTAGAGCCAATGATTGGCATAGGTGAAAATGTAACCCCTAATTTGAATAAGTACAAAAATTCTGCAAAAATTTTAGGAGAAAAAGATGAGAAAAAAACTGTTTGTATTTTTCCAGAGAAAAGAAAGGTTTCTTTAAAACAGTTGGTTCCCTTTACTTATGGAGGAGCTTTGGAACTTTCTAGTGACCATTGGGTATTTATTTGTGATAAAGAATACGAGAACCATAATTATCCAATAGGATATATCACTCAAAGTTCAGAAGATATTATCTGTGTATTGGATAGTTTTGAAAAATGGTTGGAGATTTTTTGGGATGGAAATAAGGACAAAAAACATATATATCTACCAGTAATTCATTTATTGTATGAGGATTATAAAAAAAGAATGGAATTATTGGATGCAAGTCATTCTGAATTGGAAAATATGTTTCAGTGGAATGAAAAAAATGTCAGCAAATCTCTTTAGAATACTGTTATGAATTTTGTTATTGAAACGGCAGATTAGTATTAAAAAACAGTTTAATATTTTAACTTGCTGTTACTTTATAAACAATATGAATTTTGGAATAAGATAACAATTTATCTTTATAAGAGAAACGCTTTTTGGGCAGTGAGATAGAAAAAATCTCACTGCCTTTTTCGTTTGTGAAAATCGATAAAAAGTGGTTCCCCAAAATATAACCATTTTTAAAAAATTTTTTTTCGACAAATTTTGGAAGGGGGTGATAATCTTGAAGGAAAATGTCCTTAAAGTGCTTAAAGTAAAGCCTCATGAACATCCTGAAGTCTATATGCTGAAAAATACATTGGAAGCAATGCAGGAAGCAGTGGGAGGATATATTGACATCATAGGATTAGATGGTAGTGTATGCATCCTATTAAATGATGAGGGAAAATTGATAGGCTTGGAAGGTAACAGGAGAATCGGCAGCGATATCATCGTTGGCGATTTTTTTGTTTGTGGCAGTGACGAGGAAGGTAACCTGACATCATTGAGTGAGGAGGAGTTGGATAAATACACAAATTTTTTTTATGAGCCACAGGAGTTTACAAAAGAAGAAATTGAAGAAACAACTGTGATTGAATTTTACACATTTGAATGAAAAAGGAGGATTTATATTATGAAAAAAACAAACACCACATCCGAAATTAGAGAGTACACTACAAATATAGATGAACCTATTGTAATCTCCAGAAGTCTTCTGGAAAAAGCAGGTATCAATCCTTATGCGGATATCAATATTCATTTGCAGAATGGCTCCATCCTGATTCAGCCGAAAAGCATTCTTGGAAGACTTCCAGAGGAACTACTTTTGTTCTATGAGGAAATGGGCTTTTCCAGACAAATGGTAGAAATTGTTTTGAACAAATATGCCGAAGAAGCTGGAGGTTTTGATGAATTGCAAAGAAAATTGCAGGAAGAAGTCAAACAGGAATGATAAAGGTGAGAAAATGCGAAAAATAACAGACTTAAGAGGAATCAAAGATACCGCAAAAGTATTCCTACACATGAATATAGAAGAAACAAAGTTTTCGCCGTTGGTCATTAAGCATCCGTTTACAGATTCAGCGATGGTTTGTCTGTCGCAGACTGACGGCGAAATTGCCTTTGCCAATATTATGGAAGATACAAAGGCATTTACCCTATGGAAAGAACAAGTGGAAAAGCAGATTGATACTGCGGAAGATGTGTTTGGGGTATACCACTTCATGACAAAATCTTATTTGCTTGCTTTTTTAAAATATACGGAATCATACTTGTCCAGAGAGGACTTTTCCAAAATGCTTGCAGACATCTGAATTCGGACAGAAGCACCTAATCTTGATCCCAACTTCAAGCAGAAAGAACTGCTGGATCTGTTCCGTAAATCAAAACAGGAGGAGATGATGACAGAAGATGAAATAGAAACACTGCGAAGCCTGCCGGAAACAGTATCGGTTTATCGAGGCGTGACCTCATATAATGCAGGCAAGGTCAAAGCCTTGTCCTGGACACTGGATCAAAAGGTTGCCCAATGGTTTGCCAATCGATTTGGAGAAAACGGTACTGTTTATGAGGCGGAAATTTCAAAGGAACATATTTTAGCGTTATTTAAAGGAAGAAATGAGTGGGAGGTGATTGTGGAACCAGATCATTTGCTTCAGTTATCAGAAGCTTTGGAAGAAAATATGGAAGAACCACAGTTATAAAAACGTGATGGCAGGAACATGAACATTCATGTTCTTTTTTTGTGCCAGAAAGGAGATAGAAATGAAAAGAAAGTATCTGCAGAAGAATAAACAGCGACCGGCGAAAAAGCTCCCACCGGCGAAAAGAACTCAACCTATCAAAAAAGTTAAGTGTTACAGACGCTTTGAGCAGAAATGAGAAAAGGAATATGTATAGAAAGGAATGGTCTACAAAAGTATGTGATTGTGGCAGTAACTGAATTTAAAATGAAGAAACAAGACGATAACATATCTAAAGTTAAGAGCAGACATATTGTCTGTTTTTTTATTACCTATTTTAAGGAGGAATTATATATGATTCGTTTGTATGTGGCAAGTGAAAAGTTGGTAAAAGAGGAAAAAGACATCTGTGTCAGATTGGTGCTTCCGGTAGAAGAAAATGAAATCTGGATCGCTCTTCAGAAGGCAGAAATGGAATCATTAGATGACTGCGAGATTTCAGATGTAGAGTGTGATGTGGAAGAAGCGCAAGAGTTTTTGTGTTCTTTGGAGATCAGCAGAGTCAATATTTTTGAACTGAATGTTTTTGCCGGTCTTCTTTCCGCATTGCCAGAAGATGAATTGATGCTTTATCGAGAAAAATTAAAAGATAAGCAGCCCAAAAGTCTCGAAGAAGCCATTTATGAGATTTGACGTAGGCAGAAAAAGTTGAAAGGAGGTGTAGCCGTTGAATGAAGTGATAAAGCAAATGCAGAAAAGAATTGTGGAAGGCATACAGCTTCCAGATAAGAAACAGCAAAATCAGTTAAGAAAAGATGTGGAACAAGCACTGCAGGAAAGCATCAAAGATTTAGCAGAGCATGGCGGTGGACCAAAAGCGGAAGACAGGTTTTGGAAACGTTTGGAGAAGATCATTGCGGATGATCCAAGAAATCGTATTTTATACCTACAGTCCCATGATTTTCATTCTTTCTGGCAGTATACGGAAAACTGGTACAGTTGCTATCCGCCGAACTTAAGCGAGGAAGAAAGAGATAAAGCTCTTGGTTACGCAGAATTTAAAAGAAAAAACGTGGAAAACAGAGAAAGGTATATGACCGTATATTTCCCATGCGGCAGAATTGGTTTGAAGGGCTTTTTTGTAGACAATAAATTACCTGAAAGCTGTGGGTATACGGTTTATGGAGTTTATTGCGAAAATGAAAAAACATATACCATAGGAGAAATACTTGAAAAACTGCCAAAAGAAGAAATAGATGTATTTCAGCTTAACGAGCTATTTTGCAGGTTTGATAAGCTGCCGAAAGAAATGCAGCGTGTATATGATTTGACGCTTCAATTAAAAGAACCGAGAAATGTAAAGGGAATGATTGATCTTATGGAACATCTTCCGGAAGTCTGTGTGGTAAACGGCATCCAAAATGAAAGGCAGTTAGGCGAGTTTTTGGTGGAAAATGAACTTTTTGATGTTTCATTTCCCGATGAAGTTTTGCCATATCTGGATTACGCAAAAATCGGCAGGGAACATATGCAGACACATCAGGGGAAACTCATTCAAGGTGCTTATGTGGAAGATACTTCCGCTGAGAATGTAAATCAATTCAGCCAAGAATCAAACGAAGAAAATGACCAAAGTGATGATTATGAAATGAAGCTGTAACAGGAAGGAGTGACAGAGATGGATAAAGGTTCATAGAAACGAGGCGATGAAATATGATAAACAGTATGATTCCATGGATTGGTGGAAAACGATTGATGCGTGAGTTCCTCATTGCGCGTTTCCCACCGTATTATGATAAATATGTGGAAGTATTCGGTGGTGCTGGTTGGGTGCTTTTCGCCAAAAAGCCGGAAAGGTTCGAGGTGTATAACGATGCCAATTCTAATTTGACCAATATGTTCCATGTGGTAAAACATAAGCCCATGAGCTTTGTAAAAGAGCTTGGTTTTTTGCCGCTGAACAGCAGAGCTGAGTTTGATTTGATGCTGGATTGGCATAGAAAGCAGGATTTTTCACTGCCATATCAGACAGAAGAAATGGCACTGGCAAAGATTTATCTTTCCCCCATAGATTTTCGGGAGTATAAGGAACTGATCACAACGCAAGCTGAACTGGGCGATGTCAGGAGAGCAGCCACATTTTATAAGCTGATCCGCTACAGCTATGCGGCAGGTGGAAACAGCTTCAATGGTCAGCCGGTAAATATCGCCCAGACATACCGCACCATATGGCTTGCCAACCGCAGGCTGAATGAAAACGGCGTGAAGAGCGACAGTGAGATGTTGATGGCTGGCGGAAATCCAGGCAAAGGCGTGATCATACAGAATAAAAGTTTCGAGGTCATCATCGCTTTGTATGACAGTCCAATGACTTTCTTTTATCTTGATCCACCATACTTTGGGACAGAAAAGCAGTATGAGGAATTGTTTACATTGGAACTGCATTATCTTCTGCGTGAAGTGCTGGGGAAGATAGAAGGATTTTTTATGCTTTCATACAATGACTGCGAGTTTATTCGTGAGCTGTATAAAGATTTTTATATCACGCCTTTTGAACGGCTCAACAGCATAGCACAGAAATATACACCAGGGGGGATGTTCAAAGAACTTGTGATTACAAACTACGATCCAAATCTGAGATCAAACAGTCAGCCAAAACAGCTGACACTGCTTTGAAAAAAGGATTCTATTTTGGAGTTTTTATTGAATGAAGGAGGTATGGATATGACAATCAATTGTTTCAAAACAGTTAGTGCAAAGGGAACGATTTATCTGCCTGTGGCACTCAGAAGATTCGTTGGAATCCATGAGGATGATGTGGTGCAGATAACCGGAAGGGGTGGGATCATTTTAATCAATAAAGCGGAAGTGACTGCGGAGAATCCTGTGGAGGTGCTGCAGGCAGATTTCCAAAAAGAAAAGGAGGATACGGAAAAAGAACGAAATCAGATCAAAAACAGAATCAAGCAGTTGTTAAGCGAAGGAAAGTCCTTAGATGAAGTTTTGGACGAAGTCCTTCGCTTTTTGTTTTGAAAAGAGGTGATAAGCCATGGACATTGAAAAAGCATTGAGGCAGTATCAGAAAACAAAGGATTTTTCTGATGACTGCCAGAGGAAAAAAACAGAACTTTTTGATGATTTTCATGTTCTCCCCGATGACCTGACCATAGAACACAGGGTGCTGGAGGAGAAAAGGAAAGAATTAGAAGAAAGGAGGGAATCCGTATGAAAAAAGCAATCTTATGTCTGATTGCGGCAGTATCATTGCTTCTGCCTGTATCGGCTGTGGCATCTCCTGAGCGTGTAGAAACGCCGATACAAGAGGAAAATGCAACTGAAAACACAATGCCTGTACCAATCTCCGTGGAAAGGAAAAACATAGACGGTGTGGAATATCTGGTCAAGGTTTATGATCTGCCGGCAGATACACCACAGGAGCAGCTGGTGGAAGAAGACTTTGTATTGGAAGATTTCTTGTTCAGCTATATCGCAGCGGATAAACAGATCAATGAGAATAAGGCAACGAAAGAAGTCATAGAAGACGCTAAGGCAGAAGGCGGTTCCAAAAATCTGGAAGATGTTATCAAACTCTTTCCAGCAACAAAAACATACGATAAAGATGGATATCAGGGTACATTGACACTGGATACCGGCAGCATCGTCACAGAGGTGGCAGGCTATACCACCAGGAATTATACGGTATCTGCCACAAAGGAATACCCAGGCTTGATGTATGCCGATCCTTCTTATGTTGCCCAGTCAACAGTAAAAGACGGATATACATTGCCCTTGACCAATGTCAGCTGGACCGTTATGGGAACATCCCTTGCCGGAGATACTTTGGTACCCACAGAGTATAAGGCAGTAGCTACTTATTCAAAAACATTCAGCTCGCAGGTGCCTACGGGCTATGTATCCACAGCAAGGTACAAAGGCAATGTAACAAAGACAACGGCAGATACGGCAACCTTTACCATTACTTACGCAGGAAAACTGATGGAAAATGGAATGCCGCCAGTATTAAAAGCAGTAACAGGCATTATTGCGGTACTGCTTTTGGGCTGTGCCATTGCCATGCTGTTGCTTTATCTGAAAAACAGGCAAGGGGCTGATGTGTATAATCTCATTGACAAAGAGTATATCTGCATCGGAAGACAAAATGTCAATCCAAAACAGCCTGTGATTGATTTGAATGAGTTTGAGGACTTGATTCAAAGCAATGTATTCCAGTTTGTGCTGGACAAGAAAATAACAAAGGCGCTTTTCGGCAGGAACATCAGTGTGACCTATAAAGACATGACAGTCAAGCACAGAGTCAATGAGAAAAAAGGAGAATATCGATTTGAACTGGATTTGGGAGGTGTGTTGGATGCGGAATAGAGTGAAAAAGTTTAAAATTTCTGTCCCAAGTATTATAAAAACAGCAATGGTTTTCCCTATGATTTGCGGAGTTTTTTTCTGCGTTCCAGCTTATGCTCTTGACTCAGATTTGAGTTACAATTACAAAACAGAGAATCAAGAGGAGTTTGTTATTGTGGGAAAATCCAATATCAACATCCAAGGGGAGATACCGGATTATCTCAGGGATATTTATGATGTATCACCGCAGACAGTCTATGATTCAGAGTATGGCGCCAATGTAGTGGAGCCAAATGCACCATCCATTAACAACACTACATACGCACCAACCAATGCACCAATCAATTCTTATACCCAAAGTCCAAACAGTCTGATTACAGGTACAGCCTATGGCGGCGGTACCAGTGGAAGCTACACAGCAGATATTCCTTCAGACGGCTATGTGACAAATGAGATTCCAGAACAGGTATATGACGAAGTTCTACAGTATCCCTTAACAACCATTGAGCAGGTGCGAAACAGCGATGGGAGCATTGGCGTATTGAGAATTCCTGAAATTGGACTGACTGTAACCGCCTATGACGGCGATACATTCACAGCGATGAAAAAAGGTGTGGGACATTTGGCTTCCACTTCCTGCTGGAATGGAAATATCGGTTTGGTAGGACATAACAGAGGTACCAATGACTACTTTGGAAAACTGAAAAAACTTGATATTGGCGATAAAATGACCTATACCACAAAACTTGGCACAAGAACCTATGTGGTAAAATCCATTACAAAGATTGCCGATACGGACTGGTCAAAACTGCAATATACCAGTGACAACCGTCTGACATTGATCACCTGTGTGGAAGATGTGGGCGATCAGCGTCTTTGCGTGCAGGCAGTGCAGAAATAATCTTTTGCTTGCAGTGTAAATGGTTTTCCAATATAAATGATATTGAAAGGAAAACAAGGGGAAGGAGGCGAAATAAATATAGAAAGACTTTGACAGAGATACGGTTTCCAATTGATTCAAAATGCAGTGAAAAAGAAAAAGGAGCGTGAAAAATATGAAAAAACGATTAGCAGCCATATTGGCAGCCACAATGGTATTAGGTACAGCACCAAGTGCTTTCGCTGCTGACCAGATCACAGTTACAGTTGATGGGGAAAAGGTCAATTTTGAGGATCAGCAGCCAGTGAATATTGATAACAGAGTGATGGTTCCTGTAAGAGATGTGGCTGAGAAAATGGGATGGGAAGTCACCTTTGAAACATATCCGGGAAATACCTTGGTTGACGGAGTTTTTCAAGATGAACACCACATTATGATTCAAAAAAATGTGGATGTCGGTAAAGATTTGGGAAGAAACTTCATTTATCTTACGAACATCACGATGGAAACCAACTCTATTCTTGTAGGCAATTCTGGATATTACGCAGAAGAAGAAAAATTAAAAGCCACACCAGTGGTACAGAATGGCAGAACACTACTGGGTGTCAGAGATATCGCAGAAGGACTTCACGCCGATGTTGTCTGGAATAGTGCCACCCAAACAGTAGAAATCAAAACTAAACCAGCAGAACAATTTGCCTACTATAAGGAACTGTTAGATTACGTTGATAGATATGCAGAAGGAACTGCTGAATCTACAGAACCGGAAAAAGAAAAAACGGATTCCCTTACATTTGAGGAAGAACAGCTCCAGAGAGCAGAACAGTATGCTGTAGAACAAAATGCAAAGCGTAATGAGTTCGCTAAAGAAGTTATTGACCGTATCAATCAAGAACGTGAAAAGAATGGGTTAAATAAGCTTCAAATGAATGATGCTTTAATGGAAGCAGCAGATGTAAGGGTAAAAGAAATTGTAACAAACTTCTCTCATACACGCCCTGACGGAAGAAAGGCAAAAACAGCCGCAAATGAAGCAGGGTTTGAAGGAAGCTACATCGGTGAGAATATCACAGGCTTTGCCAATACACCCAAATGGGCTGTAGATAATTGGACGGAATCGGATGGTCATAGAGAAAATTATCTAAATCCCGAATATACTTATACAGGTGTTGCATACCTGTATGATAAAGACAGCGAATATGGCAGTTACTGGGTACAGATATTTGCAAGGTAACAAATAGAAGTGAATAGAGCAGGCAAAAAAGAGATACAAAAATCAATTGTATCTCTTTTTTTAATGCCAAAAATCAATAAGGAGGGAACCCAAATGTGTAAAACAAGAAGAATCATTGCTTTTTTGCTGGCGATGCTTATTGCTATTCCAACAATCTCCTTGTCAACCGTTCATGCTGCAGAAGAAGGCAGTGATATCACCAAAATTACTGTTGTTAAAGGCAAGGATATTAATGATATGCTGTATGGCGGAAAAAAAGTGCTTCATTCCTCCGCATGGTGGTACGATGCGGATGGTAATAAAAATCCAGCATTTTGTGTTGATCCCAATAAGGCTGGTCCTGGAGAATACTTTGCTGGAAAGTATGATTTGAATGTGGCTGGTGCAGAAACAAATGAAAAAGTTGCCGCCATCATCAATAACAGTATTCCATATAAGACGTATCAGGAATTAGGTGTAAACAGTGAAGAAGAAGCCTATGCTGCTACAAAGGCAGCCATTTGGTGTGTGATTGGTGTGTCAAATTATACAAATAAAGATGCGTGGGATTGTCCTAGTAATCCGAATGTAAAAAAATTATTTGACAAACTGGTTGATCTAGCATTGAATAATCCTGAACCAGTAAAAGCAGCAGTATACGGTACGATTAAGGTGGATGAAGAACCAGTGGAAGAAGGAAACTACTTTGTACAGCGTTTTCAGGTAAAGGAAACAAGTAATTCTGGAAAGAAAATCACAAAGTATAAGGTCGAATTGACTGGTGATTATCCAGTTGGAACAATCATTACAGGTAAAGACGGCATCGAAAAAACACAGTTCAAAGGTGATGAAACATTTGCGATTCGTATTCCCAAGACTTCTGTCCCTGTTGGTGGCAGTGTGGAAGCAAATGTAAAGATTTCGGCAAATCTGTATTCCAATGTTATCTTGATCGGCAAGCCTTTGAATGGACTGGATGGCAAAGTGCAGGATATGGAAATCGGGATGCCGAATCAGCCCATTACTATTAATGCCAAAATGGTAATTGGTAAGTCTACTGAAACGGATGAACCCGGTGATGGTAAACTAAAAGTCATCAAGCTGGATGCCACAGATAATGCAACCCCTTTGGCAGGTGTAACATTTGATTGTTATAATGCACAGGGGCATTTAATTGATACAGGTACCACAGATGAATCTGGTATTTGGGAACCAAATATTACGGAGTCTGGTACCTATACGGTAGTAGAACGCTCTACCAATAATAGATATCAGCTGACTGAGCCAACCACTTTGGTCATTACAGTAGAGCCGGATCAAACAGCAACGGCAACATTTCGTGATTATCCGCCGCATATTGTGGTGACAGAAAAAGAAGATGCAGAAACAGGTGAACCTATTCCTGGCGTGCAGTATGAAATCATGCAGATCGATGGAAAAGGTGCATGGAGAGCAACAGGCAAAACCGATGCAGAAGGAAAAATCACATGGCAAGATGTACCAGACGGTACCTATCTTGTAAGAGAAGTATCCACCGTAGAAGGTTATATCTTGGATCAAACACCTCAATATGTGACTGTAAGAAACGGACAGGCTTCCAGCCTGAAGTTCCTCAACAGCAAATTCCCCGGTCTGACTATCACAAAGATCGACCAGCAGACAGGCGAAGTCGTTACCGACCCTGCAACCTTTAAGGTAGAACAGGTAGACGGCAGTTACACAACCACAGTTACAACAGAAAATGGTGTTGCAACACTGAAAAATGTACCAGTAGGTACTTATAAAATCACAGAAGTAACTGCACCTGAAGGATACGCATTGGGCGATTGCCCTCAGACCGTATACCTTGGCAAAGACAAGAATATTCAGGTGGTTATGAAGAACCTGAAGAAACCTGTACTTACCATCGAAAAGATCGACGGACAGACAGGTGATCCAGTACCAGGCACCAAGTTTGAAATCAAGAAATCCGACGGAACTGTGATCGGTACCGTAACAACAGGTGCAGATGGCAAAGTAACAGTCGGTATGGAAGGTGGCGAACTTGGATATCTCGATCCCGATGTATATACTGTAACAGAAGTATTTGTACCAGAGCCTTATGTGCTGACAGGTGAGCATCAGGACATCAGACTGAATGCAGGTGATAGCAAGTCCTTGGTATTTACAAACCTTGAAATGCCTAGTATCACAGTTGAAAAATACGACGAAGAAACAGGTGAAAAATTACCCGGTGCCCAGTTTGCTATTTATGAGCAGGCAGACACCGCACGTCCAGTAGTAGAGGGTATGACTGACGAAAACGGTAAATTTACATCCGGCTATCTCAAACCCGGCACTTATGTGGTCAAAGAACTGAATCCACCTCCTGGATATATGTTCTCTGATAAAACAAGCCCTGACAGAGTGATTGTTGCGAAACCTGGCGATGGTGAAATCATCGTGAAGGTAGACAATATCAAATTGCCGGAGCTGACCATCAAGAAAATCGACTCTGTAACCAAAGAGCCGATTGCGGGGGTTGTGTATGAAGTCAAAGAAGTGGATGATACCAGCGTACAGCCTACAACGGCTACTACCGATGAAAATGGTACGATTGTAATTCCTGGACTAAAGGCAGGTACATATGAAATCACTGAGATTTCTACGCCTAAACCCTATATTTTGAACAGTACACCGCAAAGAGTCAAACTGGAAGCAGGCGATCAAAAAACACTAATGTTTGAAAACATCAAATACCCTACATTGATCATCGAGAAAACAGATTATACAATCAACAAGGGTATTCCAAACACCACATTCAAGATCGAGCATGAGGAAGACGATGGTGCAATTACAACAGTCGGTACATTCAAGACCGATGAAAATGGCAGAATCAAACTGCCGTATGTAGAACCTGGCTGGTATATCGTAACAGAAACCATTCCGGCACAGGGCTACCAGAAACCGACCAACCCTGTGACACGTATTTATTTGAACCCTGGTGACAATTCTTACCTGAAGGATGATAATATCGCAGACGGCGGTACAACGACCGACGGTATTGAAATCACAAGTGGGAATAATTACGAAGTGGTAGACGGTATCGTAAACTATCCTCTGAACAGTTTGGTCATCAAGAAAGCAGATGCCAACACAGGGGAAATGTTGGATGGTGCAACCTTTGAAGTATTCCGAATCACGGGTGTAACAAGTGGTCAAAACGGCAAACTGATCTGCACAGCAACAACTGATCATTCCGGTGTTATCGTTATCACTGGATTGGAAGCAGGTGCTTATGCGGTCAGAGAAACAAAAGCACCAAACAATTACATCATCGCAGAAACAGATATGCAGACAGTCAATATGAAAGCAGACGGAACATCTGTTGTGGAAGTAGTATTCCGAAACTATCCTTACGGCTCTCTGCTCATCACAAAAGTGGATGCCTTGACTAATAAACCATTATCCAATGCCACTTTTCAAGTAACAACTGGTGATGGAACGGTGGTTGGAAACAGCAACGGTATGTATACTACAAACAGCGATGGCGAAATCCTGATTCCAAATCTGAAACCAGGCAGTTATGTAGTAACTGAGCGCATTGCACCAGAAGGGTATGCCTGCGATACAAAACCGCAGACCATTGAAATTGGTACAGATGGTGCTACATACAAAGTGCATTTCCAGAACCAGCCTATGTGCTCTCTCGTGATTTTGAAGAAAGACGCAGATAACGGTAATCCATTGTCTGGTGCGCAGTTTAAGGTAACAACATCCAAAGGCGATGTCATTGGAAGAAACAATGGCATCTTTACCACAGACAGCAATGGCTCCATTACGATTTCCTACCTCGCTAAGGATAGTTATATCGTAGAAGAAGTAAAGGCGCCGGATGGCTATGTGTTGGAGGAGCAGTCCAAAACCATCGCGCTGGATTATGGCAAAACTTATACATTGGAGTTCACCAATAAAAAGATGACATCTCTTGTCATTAAAAAGGTGGATTCCATCAGTGGTGAACCGCTTGTTGGAGCAAAATTTGCTGTGGAAAAGCAAAATGGGGAACATGTAGGTGAGTACACTACAGATAATACCGGTACCATTCTGCTTCCGACACTTGATCCAGACTGGTACGTGGTAAGAGAAACAAAAGCACCGGAAGGCTACATCTTGGACGAAACACCAAAAACCGTTGAAGTAAAAACAAACGTGCCAACGGTGGTAACATTTGAAAATAAACCACTTTCAGGAATCAAAATCGTGAAAACAGATTCCGAAACAGGGGAACCGTTGGAAGGTGTATCGTTCTCAGTTTCTAAAATGAATGGTGAGAAAATCGGCACATTCAAAACAGATAAAGAAGGTATGGTCTATATCTCTAATTTGGAAGATGGCCACTACACTGTAACAGAAACAGAAGGATTGGAAGGTTATCACTGGGACAAAGAACCGAAAACGGTAGAAGTGAAATCCGGCAAACAAACCATTTTGGAAGTGGAAAATCAGCCATATTCCGGTTTGGTCATTGAGAAAACCAACAGCAGGACAGGTGATCCTATCGAAGGTGTGGAATTCCTTGTGACAAAATTCAACGGTGAGCAGATCGGATACTATGAAACAGATGAATCCGGCTTGATCGTCATTGAAGGATTGGAAGAAGGCACATACTTGGTAAAGGAAACAAAAGAAGCCAAAGGATACAAACTTGATAGCGAAGCCAAAGAAGTGGAAATCAAAGACGGCAAGAGAACAACATTAAAAGTGGAGAATGATCCAATGTCTTCTGTATTGATCCATAAGATCGACTCTGTCACAGGAGAAGGCATTCCAGGAGTAAAGTTCCTGTTATATGACAGTGACAATGAACCAATCGGTCAGTTTGAAACAGATGACGAAGGCTATATCTGGATCAGAAAAGAATTGCCGGAAGGCAAGTACAAACTCAGAGAATTAGAGCCTGCAGAAGGATATATCTCTGACAACAGCGAGAAAACATTCTATGTGCAGAAAGGCAGAACAACAGAAATCGAGTGGGAGAATACACCGGAAGTCGGTCAGATCGTTATTACAAAACGTTCTTCTGAGTTCAATGAACTGACAGGTCTTCCTGCCGGTTCTCCATTGTCCGGTGCGGTATTTGAAATCTATAATACCACAGGAAATTTGGTAGATAAGATTTCTTCTGGCAGCAATGGTGTTGCCGCATCGACAGGTTTACCAGTAGGTGTCTACACCATCAAAGAAGTATCCGCACCAAGATATTACGCTTTGAATGATAAAACACTTTTGGCAGAAATCAGGCACAACGGTGATATCGTCAGATTTGAAGTGCTGAACAGCAGCATTTCTTTGAACTTGACTATTCAGAAAAAAGGACCAAATGCCGCATCTCCTGGACAGACCATCCAGTATGACATTTATGAGGTACAGAACGGCTCTTCCGGCACTTTGGAAAACTTCTATATCCATGACAGGATTCCAACAGATGCCACAAGAGCGTTGAAAATCGTCACAGGCACATATTCTGAAAGAATGTATTATAAGATCACTTATAAAACGAACTACAGGGATTATCGTGTGCTTGCGGAAAATCTTCTGACAAAGAACAGCTATGAATATAGCCTCCATCCAAATGTACTTGGCTTGGCAAATGGGGAATATGTAACAGATGTGCGTCTGGAATTCCCGAAGGCAAGCCCTGGTTTTAAGATGCTTGAAAATATGTCTGTATTCTGTCAGGTAATGCCGAATATGCCGAAAGATTACTGTATCGTCAATAGAGCAGATGTTGGCGGAAGATACGGCAACGAATGGGAAAGCGCAAAAACCAGCTGGAATACAACAGTGTGGACTGTGAATACACCACCGGTAACACTTCCCAAAACAGGTTATTAAAAATATGATTTCTGGGGCAGTCTTCAGGCTGCCCCTTTTCTATGAAAGGAGAGAAAAACAATGGCAGTAAGATGGAAAAGAGTATTTTTGCTGACAGTGGTTGTGCTTATGGCAGTGATCTTCTTCGCACCGCCAGTATTTGCGGCACCAGATAGTGGTCAGGTTTCCACAGCCATTGAAAGCACTTGGAAAACAGCAGCAACACAGATTAAAACCGTAACCAATAACGTTATCTTTCCAGTGGTGGATTGTGTACTGGCAATCCTGCTTTTTGTTAAATTAGCTATGGCTTACTTTGACTACAAAAAACATGGTGAATTTGATTTCGCACCAGTGGCAATCCTGTTCTTTGGTCTGGTGTTTGCCATTACAGCACCGACTTATATCTGGAATATTCTTGGAATTTAAGTCAGGGAAAATCCATTGAGTTAAACCCATGAAAATGGTATAATATCAATATCAAGAGAAAAGGGGAAAGAGGTGTAGAATAGAATGAAAGATACCGAATGGATCATCAAACAAGTAGATGCGTCTATGGCAATGGAAGGAATGCCTCTTACAACCAAGGATAAGGATAGAATCCGCTTTTGTGTGGGAGATAATCAGAAAGTGGAAAGTACCGTTCAAGATTTGGTAAGACAATATGTCACAGAATCGGAGCTGAAATACAATAACAATTTTGCAAAAATTGATATGAATTGAGCCTTTATTCTAAATAGGATAAAGGCTTTTTTCGTACAAAAAAGTGTTTAGATGAACATTTCTAATAACACAGAAAAAGAAGGTGATGAAAAATATGTTTGGCTTAGACTTTGCCGTAGACGGTGTGCTGGATCAGTTTTGCGACTGGATCTATGGCAAACTGATCACATTCTTCGGTGAGTTTTTCAGTATGATTAATATGATGGGTGCAGAACTTTTTGAGCTGGATTGGATCAAAGCAATCCTGCTCTTTTTTTATTATTTCGCCTGGGCGTTGTATATCGTTGGTATTGTAGTGGCTGTGTTTGACACAGCCATTGATGCGCAGAGAGGAAAAGGAAGTTTTCAGGACTTGGCGTTAAATATCATCAAAGGTTTTTTCGCCGTCAGCCTGTTTACTGTAGTACCTATCGACCTTTATGTCTTCTGCATTAATCTGTCAAATGAACTGATTGGCGCCATTGCTGGTATGTCGGATTCACCAGGAAAACTTGGTGCCATTGCCACTATGGTGCTGGGCAGCTTTGAAACACCTGGTGCCAATGTGGTGGTGTCTATCGTGTTTGTCATACTGATTGGATATGCGGTCATCAAAGTGTTTTTCGCAAACTTAAAACGAGGCGGTATCCTTCTTGTAATGATGGCAACTGGCAGTCTTTATCTGTTCAGTGTGCCAAGAGGATACAGCGACGGATTCGTATCTTGGTGCAAACAGGTGGCAGCTCTCTGCCTGACAGCGTTTTTACAGACCATTGTACTGGTTGCAGGGCTGGTTACTTATAACGCAAATATGCTGCTTGGCATCGGATTGATGCTTTCCAGCACAGAGGTACCGAGAATCGCACAGAACTTTGGATTGGATACCAGTATGCGTTTCAACGCAATGAGTACGGTATATTCCGTAAATTCCGTAGTCAATATGGCACGTAATGTAGGAAGAATCGCAGGCAGATGAAAGGAATGAGTTTTATGAATTGGGCAGACAAAGGAAGAAGAATGGCGGAAAGAGCAAGAGAACTGTTCCCACCAGGTACAAGAATTCAATTAATTCATATGGATGATCCATATAATCCGGTGCCTGATGGAACAAGAGGAACGGTCAAGTTTGTGGATGATATGGGAACCGTATTTCCTGATTGGGATAACGGCAGAGGTCTTGGTGTGGTATACGGTGAGGACAGTTTCCGAAAGCTCACACCAGAAGAATTGTTGGAAGAACAGCAGAAAGAAGACATAAATCAAGACACAGATATGGGTATGAACATGGGAATGTAAGGGAGGTTTTTGAAATGAAACTGGTATATATCTGTTCTCCATTAAGAGGAGAACCGGAAAAAAACATAGCAAAGGCGAACGAATACGCCAGAGAAGAAGCAATGAAAGGCAACTGTGCCATCGCACCACATTGTGTTTTCACACAGTTTTTAGACGATGAAGTCCCGGAAGAACGCAGTCTGGGACAGGAAATGGGGAAAGCACTTCTTTGCAGGTGTGATGAACTTTTGGTTTGCGGCAGCATCATTTCGGAAGGAATGCGTGAGGAAATCAAAACCGCATATGAGAATGGTATTGCTGTTTTGGGCAGAGATTTGTCTATTGCGGATATAGAAGATGCGGTATTTGGAGAAACAGAGCAGTGCTGTGAGATGGTATAAAAGGCAGGTGAGAAGCAATGTATATCTACCCAGAAAACCTGAAAGGTAAAAGCACCATGTTCCTTTGGACATTGCGAGATATGCTGATCATCATCATAGGTGCAGTCCTGTCAGCTGTCTTTGCGGCAGCTCTGGACTGGATTGTGCCTGGTGTTCTTATTGGCGTGTTCGCCTTTTTGACACTGCGTATTGATAACGAACTGAATATCTCAGACTATATCCGCTTTGCCTTTCGATTTTTTGTGACAACACAACAGATTTTTTATTGGAGGTTTGCCGATGACAAGGATGAGAATTGGAAAGAAGAAATCTACCAGAGAAGAAATAGGCGCCAGAAATATTGATGCACTTGGTGTGGAAACATACGGCAATGAGTATCTGGTTTACTTTCTGGTACAGCCGGATAACATTGCGGTACTATCAGAAACAGCAGTAAAAACAAAAATCATGGCGATGTCCAGCGTCATCAAAGGACTGGATTCCATTGAGTTTTCCTGCATCAATTCCAGAGAAAACTTCGACCAGAACAAAATGTTTTACAAAGAGCGTCTGGAGGAAGAAGAAAGCCCCAAGGTACGAGAAATATTGGAAAAAGACCTGATCCATCTGGACAGGGTGCAGATACAGACAGCTTCCGCAAGGGAGTTTTTGTTTATCCTCCGCTTTCGCAACTATAATCCAGAAACAAATGAGGTACAGACAGGCATCAGCAGAATGACAAAGCTGTTGAAGGATGCAGGATTTTCTTACCGTCAGGCAAGTAAGGAGGACATCAAAAGGCTCTATGCCGTTTATTTCGTGCAGAACATCACGCAAGTTTATTTCGATGATTATGACGGCGAGAGATTTGTAAAGGGGGATGAATACCGTTGAAAATCAGCAGAACAAAGAAAACAAAAGCCTATATTCCCAAAACGGAAGAAGAAAAAGAGCAGGTCAGGATCAAAGAGTTTTTGGATATGTGTGCACCTTCTGTGCTGAAGTTCTACCCTGATTACTATATCTGCGGTAGCAGTTTCAGAAGCACCTGGGTGGTGCGTGAATACCCAACAGATACAGAAGAACAAGCACTTTTAAGGCATTTAGGTGACCGTTCCGGTGTTACACTAAGAGTTTATACCAGACACGTTACACCGGCGGAGGAAAGGAAAATCATTTCCAACGCAGCCAGCAGGAACAGAATGAACCGTTCTTCGGGCAACATCCAAAAGGAGATTATTGCAGAGTCAAACTTAAACGATGTTATGAACTTGATTGCACAGATGCACAGGGATAGAGAACCATTGGTGCATTGTGCTGTGTTCATTGAAATATCAACGCCCACGCTGGAAAAGTTGAAAGAAATGCAGGCGGAAGTGGAAGCAGAGCTGACACGCTCGAAAATATCCGTAGATAAATTGTTTCTAAGACAGAAAGAAGGATTTGAAAGTACACAGCCATGTGGAAACAATGCCTTTCATGAACAGTTCGAAAGAGTGATACCGGCAACCAGTGCTGCCAATCTCTATCCCTTCAACTACTCGGGCAAAGCCGATCCGCAAGGCTTTTATATCGGGCATGATAAGTATGGAAGCAACCTTTTCATTGACTTTCAAAGAAGGACAGACGATAAAACCAATGCAAATGTCTTGATACTTGGCAATAGCGGACAAGGCAAAAGCTATCTTATGAAACTGCTTCTTTGCAATATGAGAGAAAGTGGAATGGATATTGTCTGCCTCGATCCAGAGCTGGAATACAAAGATTTGGCAGTCAATATGGATGGATGTTATATCGACTTGATGGAAGGCGAGTACATCATCAACGTACTGGAACCAAAACGCTGGGAGGAAGACAGCGGATCAGTACTGCCAAGGCATATCTCATTTCTTCGTGATTTTTTTCGTGCCTACAAAGACTTTACCAGTGCGGAAATCGATGTGCTGGAGATATTTCTGGAGAAACTATACGAAAGCAAAGGCATTACAGAACATACTGACTTTTCAGGATTAAAACACACAGACTACCCAGTACTGTCAGATTTATATCATCTGGCAGAACAGGAACTGAACCAATATGAAGAAAGGAAGGGGAATATCTATACCAGAGAAACGGTCAGGGATTTATGTTTGAAACTGAAATCCATATGCATTGGTGCTGACAGCAAATTTTTCAATGGACACACCAACATCACAAGCAATCGATTTATCTGCTTTGGCACAAAGGGTATTACAGACGCAGATACAGCAATCCGAAATGCCATGCTGTTCAATGTCCTTTCTTTTATGTCTGATGCCCTGCTGTCCAAAGGGAATACAGCGGCATTTATTGATGAGCTGTACTTGTTTTTGACTAATATGACTGCCATAGAATATATCAGAAATGCCATGAAGCGTGTGCGTAAAAAAGGCAGTGCAGTTATCATTGCTAGCCAGAATATCGAAGACTTCAACAGAGCTGATGTGAGAGAAATGACAAAACCCATGTTTGCCATTCCAACACATCAGTTTTTGTTTAACCCAGGGAATATCTCCAAGAAGGAATATATGGAAATGCTCAGGCTGGATGATTGTCTGTTTGACTTAATCAGCAGTCCTTTAAGAGGTGTCTGTGTGTTTCGTCATGGCTCAGAAGTTTACCATCTGGTAGTAAAAGCACCGCAGTATAAAGAGGATTTGTTTGGCAGTGCTGGAGGTAAGTAAATGAAAAGGAGTGGTAAATATGATGATAGATGCAAGAGATGAAGACTTTGAATTGGCGGAAATTAATGGGGAGCTGGTTATTTTTACCAATGCACGTATTGATCGAGATACGGTGCCTTTTGATTTATACTGCTATGATGTCAGAGAGTCAGAGGGCTTTAGTGGCGATCCAGTTACGCTGGAGAAGGTTGTTGTTGTAAACCATTGGGGAACTGTTCTCTCAAAGAAACCGTTTCCCTTGGAAGATGATGCATACTATCCGTTGAAAGACGGCATCAATTATCTGGGAGAAACCTGTACGATGGATGAGTTTATAGAAATGAATCCAGAAAACGAAATGGATGTTATGTTTTAAGAAATAAAAGAAGGTGAGGCAAATGGCAAGTCCTATGGCAGTTGCCGTTATGACGAAGAAAGCGTTGGAGCTGGCAGAAGACAAACGAGTGCGGACACTGCTGGCAAGTATCGTGGCAGGTATTGTAATCGTGATGCTGATACCGCTGCTGGTTATGGTTTCTATCTTCAATACACAAGCAGGATTCAGTCAGGAGGTGGCAAGAATCGTATTCGATGGAGGACCTATTCCAACGGATATTGATGCGGAACTTTCCAAAGCTATGGAAGAAATGATTGATGCCTTTGAGGAATTGGATCAGACAATAGAATCATTGGAAGAAGATGGATTTGACGATATCAAAGTCAAGTCTTTTTTTTATATCCTCTATTTTACAAAGGATATGACAGATTTTGATGAGGAATTCTATGCGGGCTTTGTTGATTGTTTTATGGGTGAAAAAGAAGATGACGAGATTTATGAGGAACTGGAAGGCTACCTTCCCTATGCGTTTACGGAAACAGAAAAGGTGGAAATCCGAAATCTATATCTCTTTATCAAGTACGGATACTCTGCGACAGACAAAATTACAGGCATTCCTGGGGAAGCCTTCAATGATGAAACTTTTGCAAAACTCATGCAGGAAGCTACAAAATATATCGGCTTTCCTTACCAATGGGGCGGAAGTACTCCGGAAACCAGCTTTGACTGTTCCGGTTTTGTATGTTGGGTATATACCCATTCTGGAGTCCATAACCTGCCCAGAACAACCGCACAGCAGATTTATAACCAGTGTACACCGGTGTCAAAAGACGAGGTGAAACCAGGTGATTTGGTGTTTTTTACAGGAACATATCAAAGCAGCAACCCTGTAACTCATATCGGAATCTATGTAGGTGATAACCAGATGCTGCATTGCGGCGATCCCATCGGCTATGCAAATTTGGGAAATTCCTATTGGATAAAACACTTTTATGGATACGGAAGATTATAAAGGAGAGTGAAAAATATGATTAAAGAAATTACAGTAGGAGAATTGAAAAAAATGACGGATAAAGAAGGATTGATTCTTCAAGGATGTGGCGGAGATTTAAAAGAGTGGGAAGATGGTGTCAATGAACTATTGACAGAGTCAGGTATTTTGCTGGAAGGCGATACATTCAAAAATGTTTATGTTTTTGAAAACGAAGGATTAACAAATTTGTTGTTTGATATGGACGATGTCAAGTTGGATGTAGGAAAGCTTGCCATGTGGAGAATCAATACCCACCAGCAGTTTGGCGGTACATGGCTCAGTGATTACTTGACAAATCGTTTTGGAATTGGTGAAGATATGGAATCTTCTATGGAGCCGGAGCTTTAAGGGGAGGAGTGAAAAAGTATGGAACAAAGGAACAGAACACATTTTCAAAATTTCATGGCGAAACTGGAAAACTTCCGTGAAGAAGAAATCCAAGTGTTGGAGGAATATCTGGAGCCGGTTTTTGAGGTGAGAGAAAAAATAGTATCTTCGTTTTCCAATGAAAAAGCAAGCAGTAGATTCTCGGTTGGAGAGATTTCGGATGAGCCAATGTATGTGAATTTGTTGGAAGATCTGTTTCAGACAGATAAGAGGGTATCAGAATGCCGAATGGATTTTGATGCCTGTGACATGATCCTCTACCATAAGCAACCAGAACATTCCTATAACAGCATGAAAACATCAGAGCAAAAATATGAAGGCACAGCAGCCCTAAATCTGTTTTATCGTGAGTTGGGAGATGCGATGTTTTACTATAACCCTGATGAGCCAAACAAAGGCTGTGTGGTGATCGAGAAAGTCATTTCTCTCAGTGATGAGGACTTCTGGTTCTTTGGAGAAAACATCAGGCAGGAGGCTTCCTTCATCACGGATAACGCAGAACTGCAGTATTTTGACCAGCAGATGACGTTGCACTGCCTGTTTATCCAAAAAGAGGATGCGGAGTTTGGTGTTTTGATTAGCCGTGATGAAAAAAGCGGTGAAGTTTATTCCGGCTATTTGCCGAACTTGGATCAGTTTCAGGAGATTGAGTGTGAGATTTCAGAAAAAGAAGACTGCTTGGAACCGCAGATGTGACTGCAGAAGGAGGTGGGGGTCATGAAACTTTCTGCGATACAGGTGAAGTTTGAAACCAGCAAGTACTTGGCGCTAAAGCGATATGCGGCAAAAAAAGAAGTATCTTTGGAGCAGGAACTGGAAGAAACACTGAACAGGCTGTATCGAAAACTGGTGCCGCCAGATGTCCGTGAGTATATAGAAGAAGGCGATGAGATAGAAAAAACAGGGAAACCAAAAGTAAAAAAAGAGGAAAAAGAACCAGAGAAAGAACAGAATCAAGCAGAACAGCCGCAGGATAAGTATTTTAGCAATGATGATCAGTAGGGTAGGAGCAACGGCATAGCAATTAAAAAACTCCTCAAAATTTATATTTTCAAGCATAGTTTTCCGAACCACATCTATTTTACAGACATGGTATTAGAAAAAACTATTTTGACTGTTCTAGCTTGAATGGTTTTAATGAAAGAAGTAGAGGCAGGTAGCGTGGAACAAGAGCAGAGACCAATGGGTTTTGGATGAGGAAGATACAGATGTTGTGAAGCATATCTATTGAATGAGTATTGTGGGCAGGTATCTGATTGCCTGATAAGGAAAAACTGTTTGTCGGTTTCTAATTTAAGAAAATCGAAATAGATTCGTTCATATCTTTATGATAAGATTAACACAAGCATGAATCATTTGAAAAAGGGAGGATAAAAATGCTTCCAAATGGGATTACTGGCTTTCGGGATTTGAAAGATCCCTATATCCCAGAACAAGAGAAAAGGATATTTCAGAGATTTTGTTATTCTATTGCTACCCATTATCATTGTGAGGTTCTTTCATTTGATTTAGATCTTGCATCGAAAAATTTTTACTCTGCCGAAATCAAAACTGAACGGGGCAGGTTTTATCTTTTGGAAAATGCCTATTATCCATGGATTGCTTTTGCAAAAAACTTGGACGTTACAGAGATTGAATTTGTAGAAAGTCCATTCAATCTAACTGACCCAAGTGTGAATGTACTTACACTGCCAGAGCTTGAGCAGAGCTGGCATGATATTGTTGGTGAACTTAACAAAGCTGAGTTGGAACAAATCAAGTATTGGAAACCGAATATAATAGGGGATATTATTTTTAACTTTTGGGATTAAGATTTAAGAGGTGATGAAATGGCTTTAGAGATTATTGCAGCAAAAGACTTCAACCATGCGTTTGAGATTGTGTCGATGGACCCAAAAAAATGATGGAAGATCACGTGGTATCAGAACCGGAAGAAATAGGCCACTTCCTGTACGATATCAGAGACGAACTCACAAACTATACATGCTATTATCAATTCGATCCATATGGGGAAATCCAACTGGAAGCGGATCAGGTTCCGGTGATCAAGACTTTTTCGCAGTCCATCGTCAAGTGGCTTGAGGAACATGGTACAGAAGAAAACAGAGTGATCCAGCAATATGACCTGTGCTTCCCAAAGATCCGGCGTTTTGCGGATGAATTGGGTCAAGTATGTGATGTAGCCATGGAGCATGGATACAGGTTAGTTGGTTTTGGTGATTGATGCTACTGTATTGAGCATGATTCAAAGAAATTCACAGAGGAGGAAGTCTAACGATGAATCCTGAAAAAACATATTTATATAAAAGACAACATCAGCAACCAATAGAGGAAGAAACACCTCCACATAAAGGAAAATCAAAGACGGCTACTACCTCTGATAGCCGAAAACGGTCTAAGCATAAACACATATACAAAAAAATCATCTTACACTATGGTAGTGACTCATTTGCTTGGGGAAGACAATGCGAAATTTGTGGAAGAGTAGATTCTGCATATAAATCTTCTAATTGGAGTCCCAAAGAGCTAAAAGTTACTGGTGAGGGCTTGTATGGAGAATGGAGAAGTATTTGTCTTACCGAAATTCACAGAAGATATCCTGAATACACCATTATGACATTGGAAAACGCAAAGTGGGTGGAATGGACAGGAGAAAATGATAAATAGGAAAAAAGGAGGAACACTGTGCGAAAAGAGTTTGAAATTCAAGGGTGCATTGAAGTTCCACCAGAAGTAACAGAAGACGAATTCTGGAATACTTTTATTGGATTTGTGGAATCCAAAGGATGGTTATTTGGCGGTGGAATTCAAGAAATTCAGGATGGATATTATATTTTGGCTGATGGTAGCCGAGGCCAGTATGTATTAGATGAGTGCGAATATGAGCAAAATCCCATAGAACTCTAAGCCACACTTCTGTATTCTTCTGCTGGAAGTATTCGTGCGTCTTACGGAGCTTTCTTCTCTGTCAGCAGGAAAACCAGCAGACTGAGAATGTTCCGTCACTCCGTCCCAACAATGTAGCTACACCTCCAGTGCCGCTTATGCGACTATCCCCTGTGTATTTGCCGTCTGCAAACAGCATAAAATGCTGTTCGCCGCCAGCAAGTTTGAAATGAACATGATACGATGGAGGTACTTGATGTGAAAAGAATAGCAAAAATAATTATAATAGGAATCTGCTTTGGATTGACTTTGTTATTGCTCAAAGTTATTTTTGGAATTGACGATACAACTTTTATGCGTGGCTATTGGATTGTAGCACCTGCCATTGTAATAGGTGCTTTGATAATCAATGTATGCTACAATTTGTTTTATTTTAACAAAGTCAAGAAAATTGTAAAGCTGCTGAACGAAGAAAAACCGCAGGAATACATTGACAGGATAGAAGATTTACTAAAAACCGCAAAAGGAAAAAATTTAAGAAATATTTTAGAATTAAATCTGGCTGCTGGATACATTGAAACAAAACAATTTGATATAGCAATTCCTTTGCTGGAAAAATTATCCCACAAGAGATTAAAGGGTTCTGCTGTTAATGTGGTTCATAAAATCAATCTTTGCCTCAGTTATTTTGAAACAGCACAATATGATAAAGCGATTACAATATACAATGAAAATCAAAGGCTGTTTCAACAATATAAACATAATAAAATCTATGGCGGCAACATAGCAATGCTTGAAGTGATAGCCTCAATCATAAATGAACAATATGATCAGGCAGAAGAATTACTGAATTATGCAAAGAAAATATACGATGACCCTCGATTGCAAAAATCTTTTCAAGAATTTTTTGATATATTAAATAAAGCAAAGGTAGAATAGAACCAATATCAAAACTAAATACCGAAAAACTGACCGTTGACTGGTCGCACCATGCGAAAAGTTGACGGTCTTTTTATTCCCGGTTTCAGAAAAGGAGGTCATTTTATGCTGAGAAGAAAACATTTGACCAGCTTTGTTCAGAAAAAAATGGGCAAAATCTAGCTGGCACAAACACAGCAAGGGGAACCAGTTGTTGTTTCCACTGCCTACTACACCACGGAAAACTATTATAAAAATACAAAAGTGGTGATGCTTATGAATAAGTAAAGCAAGATAAATCAGAAAAATTGCTTGAGATATAACCGAAAGACTTCCTGATCCGTTTCCAAATCCCGTGACAGGAAGCGTTTTGTGATTTCTATGATAAAACCTTGCCAAAACAACTGCAGTAAGGAACAGGGAAGAAAACATTGGATCAGTGCCTGCTGGAACTGTTCCCATACATCTTTGCCCAGAAGTTCAACGAGTTTTTGTTCTGTCTGTTCCAGATCGACAAGATCGACAGTCCCTTGGTAAGTCGATACAGTTTGATTTTGGAAATCAGTTAGTGTCTGTTCCAGCAGTGTATCTGCCAATGCAGTCCAGTAAAGCTCCTGCTGGGTGAATGGCTCCTGACAGTCAAACATTGGATTGTTTTCTAAATCAACCAGTATTTTCTTCTGTAAATTCGAAACGGCTTGATAAATTTTATCTTCCAAAAGGCAGAGATCTGTCTGAATGATCAAACGAAAGAACATAGATAAATAGTGATCCAATAGATAACTTTTTCGCCCAAGAAGCTGATGAAATTCTTTTGCGGTGCGAAAAATATCTGAGAACGCTGATGTGTTTTCAGATTGGTACGAAAGAAAATGCTGAAAAATATCCATAAATAAAAACCACCTGTTCACCAAAGTCGGCAAAGCCGCTTGTGGTATATAAACTCTGTTGACAAAAGGTGTCAAGTAAAAAGCGGTATATTTCTTGACTGACGCAGAATTTATGGGTATGATTCTGAGAAAAGCAAGGGGTGAGGATAGTGGAATTTACATTGATGCATAGAGAAATCAAAGTCGCGGATGTAGAAATGGATTCGTTTTATCACATCAAAAGCATAAAAAATATATACACAGCAGAGCATATGCCAGTAGGAACGATGTGCAAACAAGACGCAGATCAGCAGGCTCTGACAAAGTGGTTGGACAGACGAACTATACCAAAAGGTCGACCAAGACTGCAAGAAGTATTGGATATAAGAAATATGATTACATCAAAAGAACTGCTCAAAGACAGTTACGGGTTAAGTTTATCAGATCAATATTGGTTTAAACCAAAAGATTTCTCCGTGTCATGGGAGCAAATCCAGTTTTTTGACAACGATTTCTCGGATCAGTTTGGAAAAATGATGCTTGGAAATTTGGAAATCACAGAATGTTTTGACACCATGACACCAGACGTTACGCTGGAAGGTCAGATGACAAAGGCATGGAAAGTGAGAGATGGGGAACGAGTTTTGATCAAAGGTGGAAGCAATCCATATCAACAGGAACCCTTATGCGAAGTCATTGCTTCTCAGATTGCGGAAAGGTTATGCATCCCACATACGAAGTATACATCGCTGTGGGAGCATGAAAAACCGTTTTCTGTCTGCCAGGATTTCATTAATTCTGAAACGGAATTGGTATCCGCATACCAAATTATGCAGAGCAGAAAGAAGCCAAATGTTCTCTCTGACTATGAATTTTATCTGAATTGTGCGGAACAACTTGGTGTAAAAAATATCAGAGAGCAGACGGAAAAAATGATTGTTTTGGATTTTCTGATCGGAAATGAGGACAGACATTTCAATAACTTCGGCTTGATTCGAAACGCCGTTACATTGGAATGGATTGGTGCAGCACCTATGTTTGACTGTGGAACATCACTGTGGTATAACACACAGGAAGGTATGATCAAGCCACTTTCTCCCAATCTACCAGCCAAGCCTTTCAAGAAAACCCATAGGGAACAGATCAAACTGGTAAAAGATTTTTTATGGATTGATCTCAAAGCACTGGATGGCATGAAAGAAGAAATGGAAGAAATTCTATCCCAGTCACCTTACATCAGCAGAGAACGTAGGGCAGTTTTATGCGATGCGTTCTGCCAAAGAGCAGAATTGCTGGGAGAGATTGCAAACGAACACACGATAAAAGAGGATATTTCACAAGAAAATGATATGATTTTCTAATCCAGAACAATAGAATAAGCAAAACAAAGAAAAGGCGAGCCAAAAGGTTCGCCTTTTTTTGTGCCCCAGTTTGCCCCTGTGTGCCGCTTTGCAGAGCAGGTGGAGTAGTTGCAGGGCAAGGTAGTTTGGAGCGAATTTGCCCCGATTTTGGGCGAAGGGAAAAAGAGGGTATTGGGAATTAATATCTGCAAAAGGTGACTTTGACAGATGCGAAAAATGTTTGCAGGTTAAATACCGGCTCAGAACAGCCGGTAAAATCCCTCAAATCCCCGCAGTGCGGGGATTTTTTGCAGACGCTGGTAAAAGGCAGACGGCACTGGTTTGTGGCTATGAAAACAACAAATACCAAGATTCCCTTAGAAAAAAGGAGATTTTGCACAGGTGCTGGTACCAGCTCAGTGCCAAAGTTTACGAAAGGAGAATAAAATGAGCGAGGAATATAAAAAACAAAGATACAGCGTATGGCTTTCCAAAGACGCAGTTCAAAAAAGCGATGCTGCGGTTGTAATGGAAGGCTTGACAAATCGCAGTGACTTTATTGAAAAGGCAATTCATTTTTATTCCGGATATCTTTATCAGGAAAAGCACATGGATTTTTTATCTGATGTGATGATGGAAACCGTATCTGGCATTATGAGAACTTCTGAAAACAGACTGTCAAAGATGCTTTTCAAAATCGCAGTTGAGATGGCAAAGCTGGAAAGTATGCTTGCTGCTATCAATGATATGGATGAGGCAACTATGCGAAGGCTTCATATCCGATGCGTCAATGAAGTGAAAAAGATCAACGGCATTCTTACCATGGAAGAAGCAGTAAGATATCAAAGGAGTGACGAGGAATGAAATATAGATTTTATAGTCCTGTGCAGGGCATCATAGATTATGACTTCAACAAAGATATGGATTACGATTCGTATTTTGATGAAGATGCTATGGAGGAACTGGGAGAAGTAGATTTCGATTTTCTGACTGCAGAAGACCTGACAGCCTATCAAGAAGAAATCAATCAAGCCATCCGTAAGGAATGGGATTATGAAACAGATGAAGATATGGGGCTGATGCATTACTTTGCTTATGGAAGCAGAGAAACCCAAAAAGATTTGCTGAAAAAAGTAACGGCGGCATATCCCAGGGTCGAAACCGTAGGGGACAAAGCATATGGCGTTATGGTATGTGATATCGAAAAACCTTTGACGGATCAGGAGATTGAAATTCTGAAAGATTATTTTAACGGACAGTACAGTGATGGTTGGGGTGAAGGCTTTTCCCAAAGAGGAATTGAAACTTCTTATGGTGTATTATATTTAGATTTTTGGTCAGATGATTTTTATATTGAAACAGAAGATGAGTTGAAAAATCGTTTGGAATCGAAACAAGACAATGAGATGCAATTTGAAATGTAGGTGATGATATGCCAAGATTTATTTTATCGCTAAGATATTTGAAAATGAAAAAACCATCACAAGTAAAAAACTATGTAAGGTATGTTGCGACAAGACCAAACGCAGAAAAGTTTGAGGTGAATCAGTCACAAACAGAAGCCACTAAACACCAGAAGAGATGGATTGAAAAAGAACTAAAAGCACATAAAGAATTGAGAGAAAGCTGCGAACAAGAGTATGAAGACTACTTGCAAAATCCAACAAGAGAAAACGCTATGGAACTGATCAATAAAATTGCCGAAGAAGGTTTGGCAAGGGAAGACAGCATGGAAAACTATGTTGGCTACCTTGCCAAAAGACCAAGAGCAGAACGAGGGAAACAGGGACACGCACTGTGGAATGGATCGGATATAGAAATCGATCTGAATCAGGTGGCAAAAGAAGCTGCGGAACATAACGGCAACATCTGGACATTTGTTTTGTCATTGAAACGAGAGGACGCTGTCCGGCTGGGATATGATAATGCCGCTATGTGGAGAGAACTGGTGCGAGGCAAATCACCAGAGATTGCAAAAGCAATGGGAATCCCTGTAGAGCATTTTGTGTGGTATGGTGCTTTTCATAATGAGGGGCATCATCCTCATATCCATCTGATGTGCTATTCTAAAAAGCCCAAAGAAGGTTATCTTGGATCAAAAAACCTTATGAAACTAAAAAGTTCCTTTGCCAACGAGATATTCCATGATGAGCTGTATTACATCTATGAGCAGAAAGATGAAGTCAGGGACGAGCTGAAAAATTACTTTGACAGGAAACTGAAACAGGCAATGACAATGGAATATACAGATAATCCAAAAGCGGAAGCTTTGCTTTGGGAATTATCTCAAAAACTGAAAACAGCAAAATACAAAAAGTTTTATGGCAGGCTGGAGAAAGAAAATAAAATACTGGTAGACGAGATCGTCAAAGAAATCAGCAAGGACAAAAAGATTTCCCAAGCCTACGAAAGCTGGCTGGGATTGAAAGACGATATCCTTTCTACATACCAGAATCAGGAACGTGCCAGAAGAATCCTTGCGGACGAACCAGAGTTCCGTAATATCAAAAACATGGTTTTGAAAGCTGCATTGACACTATCGGAAATGAATGAAGCCATAGCAGCAGAACCAGAAGAACAAAACCATGAAAAAGTAAATCCTCAAGGAAGCTGGGAAGAACGAACAAAAAAGTATTATCAAATGCAGGCACAAAAACAGTTCCTGCTGCTGATGAAACACATCAGCCATATGATTGAAGAGGATTATGACAGAAAGAAACAACAGATTCATGTGGATAAGAAGCTGATGCGTAAGATCATGGAAAAGAAAGAAGCTCATGGACAGAAAATGTAAGGAGAGAAGCGTATGAGATGGAAAAAATATGGTATTGAGATGGATATGACAGGGATTACAAGGAAAGCTGTGGCAGAGATTTTGGCGGAACAGTTTGATACAAAAGTCGTTTTCTGTCTGTCGGACAATGGATATAACGTTCCGGATCAAAATCAAAGGCTGTGGCGTATCCTTCCCTCTGACAGCATCAAAGCAGAAAAATATAGCGGAGAAAAAGTGGTGGGAGCAAACTATATGTACCAAGTGAAACTGCTCTCACCATTTTTATATGAAAATGAGTTTCCAATGCTGGAAAAAGCCTTGGAACAGTTGGAACTAAGAGGTGCTATCGTCAATGACTCCACGAAAATGAATCTGCTTCTGGATGTAAGTTGTATTGAGAACTGGGAGAAGTACCAGACCAATCTGGAAAATCTTTATGAGAGCAAAGGGGAATTATTTCAAAAAGCGTTAGACATTCCCTTTTCACAAGTGGCAGACACCAGTCAAGGCAAAGAGAACGGTGTCATTTCGTTTCCTTACTTCAAAAGCACACTCAATAAAAAAGAACTGCTCAGTGATATTCAGTTCGCGCAGATCGTCAGCAGCTTTGCGGAAAACAACCGCACTGTCAGCCAAAAGAAAAGTGAGAATCAAAATGATAAATTCATGATGCGTACATGGTTAGTGCGAGCTGGCATGGTTGGTGAGGAATATAAATTTGCAAGAAAAATGCTGACAAAAAATCTGGAAGGCAACTCCGCATGGCAGAAAATGATGGAACCGGCAGAGATTCAGACGGAAGAACAAACGGAAGATATCACATCTATGGACATGGAAATGTGAGGGGGATGAAATATGGTTTATTTACTAACCTATGACGGATATATGAAGGAAGAAAAGATACAGGAGATTTGCCCATCAGCAATACTTTTTATGAAATGTGGTTTGAAAGACTGTGCATTGGAATTCCGCAGGTTCTATGAAACCGCCATGCCAACACTGGAGGCGGGAGATGAAATCGTGCCGGCAGTCATTTGGAAGTTGGAAGAATCTGATTTACAGGACATGGAAGCAATTTATCCCAATGAAATCTATCAAAAGACAAACTGGAACCTGAAAACAGAAAAAGGTGTTTTGGATGTGATGGTTTTTCTGATGAGAGAAACACCATTTGCATTCCCAAAAGAAAAAGAAGTGGAAGCGATGGAAGAAGCGTATGAGGAACACAGCTTTGATTACAGCTGTGTGGAAAACGCTCTGGACAGGGCAAAGGACAGGGAGGAAACATATGGCACTTTATACCCAGGAACAGATCGATAAGGCAAATCAGACCAATCTGGAGGAATTCCTTCAGCAAAAAGGGGAACGCTTGAAAAAAACAGGAAGCGAGTCAGTGCTGATCTATAAAGACTCCTCAGGAGAGCATGACAGCATTTCCGTCAGAAGAAACCGTTGGTATGACCATAAAAATATGCGAGGCGGTTATCCGTTAAAGTTTATGCAGGAGTTTTATGGTATGAACTTTCGCACTGCTATGAAAGAACTTCTACATGGAGAAGAACCAGAACTTGGCAGGAAGAAAAACGCAGAACAAGAAAAGCCAAATGTGAGTGAAAAAACCGAGGTCAATGGTAATACAGCCAAATGTGAAGATGGTACAAAAAAATCAGAGTTCAAACTTCCTGAAAAAGACAGCAATATGAAACGACTGTTCGCCTATCTTTTGCAGACGAGATTTCTTTCCAAAGATGTGGTGAAAAGCTTTGTGGCTCAGAAAACACTTTATCAAGAAAAGGAACACGGCAACATCGTTTTTGTGGGAACAGACAAAGAAGGTGTGCCAAAGTCAGCCTGCAAAAAATCTACAGCGGAGCAGGCAAAAGGATTCCGAATGACCGTTGCCGGTTCAGACTGCAGGTATGGTTTCTGCTGGCGAGGGGAAAACACAAAGCTCTATGTATTCGAAGCTGCTATCGATTTGATGTCGTTTATTACATTGAGAAATGATGAATGGAAAGCAGACAGCTTTCTGGCGCTGGATGGACTTTCGCCAAAATCGTTACTACAATTTTTGGAAGACCAAAAAAATATTCATGAGATTTTTCTCTGTCTGGATCACGATGCGGCAGGCATTGAAACAAGCGAAAAACTGAAGGATTGTCTTGTGGAAAAAGGATTTTCGGCAGACCTTGTGACATACTGCTGCCCCATCTACAAAGACTGGAACGAACAGCTGAAGGCGGAGCATGGTGTGGAAGCGATCCTTCCGCAGTCCCATCCGAAGAAAACAGCATATCATGTTGCGGTCAGAAAACTTGGTATCATGAATGCCAACACAGAAAGTCCATATATGAAATGGCGTAAACAGGAATACGAAAAATCAGAAATTCATTTTTATCTGGAACAGATCAAAAGAGATTTCAAGCAAGCAGAAAAATCGGTAAAGAAAGGAGAAGCTGACACAAAACCACTCCTTGCCAGCATTTTGCGTATGGCAGATTTGTCCGTTTGCTTGATGTGTGAAATGAAACGAGATGACAACTTGCCGGAACTGACTATGTATCAAACCACCATACAGAATTTGGAAAAGGCATATAAACCATATCTGGATAAAGCGAGAATGGAACGACGCATACAGGAAATGAAAGAAGAGATGGAACACTTGAAAACCCTTGCGGTTCAAGATAAACCATCTCTTTTTGTATGGGCAAAAAACATGGCAGATATGACAATGAGGGCCATCATCTATGTGGAAACGGAGTATCTGCAGGAGCTGGAAAGAAAAAATAGTTTTACGGAACAGAAAATGAAAGAACAAAATTCAGAAGAATAAATATCAGAGGAACCCAATTCTGCAGAGCAGATAGAATTAGAAATGGGAGGCTGAATAAATGGAGAACTTATGGAAGTTGATGCCGTTGCTATTGATTTTCGGTGCCTTTATGGTCTGTATGCTTTTGATCGACAGGAAGTCTTTGAACATCAAAAGCAAGACCGTAGGCGATGGACAGCATGGCTCTGCCAGTTTTGCTACACCAAAGGAAATCGATACGGCATTTCAAAGGATTCGATATGAACCACAGGTCTGGAGGCGAAAGTCTCCTTTTGACCTGCCGCAAGGCATCATCATTGGATGCAATATGATGAAATTCGGGAAGAAGAAAACAGTCACAGCAATCGTGGAGGAAGGAGATGTTCATGCACTGATGATCGGTGCTGCTGGTGTGGGCAAGACAGCTAAGTTTTTATATCCCAATCTGGAATACTGCTGTGCATCAGGTATGAGTTTTGTCACGACCGACACGAAAGGTGACCTCCTGAGAAGCTACGCTCCCATCGCAAAAAAGTATTATGGCTATGATATTTCGGTGTTGGATCTGAGAAATCCAACCCAAAGCGATGGTTTCAATATGCTTCATATGGTGAACCATTACATGGATGAATATTTGCAGACAGACTCCCTTGTAGCAAAGTCAAAAGCAGAGAAGTATGCAAAGATAATATCCAAAACGGTCATGAATTCTGGTGGATTTGACTCTGCCAACGCAGGGCAAAACGCCTTCTTCTACGATTCGGCAGAAGGCTTGATCACTGCTGTGATATTGGTGATTGCGGAATTCTGTTCGCCCTATGCTCTTGTGTTGGAACAGGAAAAACGAAAACAGAAAGCCTTGGAACAACAAAAAAAAGAGATAGCGCAGATGTGGAAAGCCTGCATTGATAAAAACATAGATTTTTTGCCGAAAGCACAGGAAGTAAGTATTAGAAAAGTGGAGGCAATGATTTTATTTCAACCAGAGAAAAATGAACCAGCAGAAAAAGGCGAAGAAAGGCATATCATTAGTGTGTTCAAGTTAATACAGGATCTATTGGGACCATCGGAAGTGAAAGGCAAAAGTCAGTTCAAACTGTTGATGGAACATCTTCCGGAAGAACATAAAGCAAGATGGCTTTCCGGTGCCGCTCTGAATACTTCAGACCAGGCAATGGCGTCTGTACTCTCAACGGCACTGTCCAGACTGAATGCTTTTCTGGATTCTGAAATTGAACAGCTGCTCTGCTTTGAAACGAAAATCAATACGGAAAAGTTTTGCAGGAACAAGTCTGCGGTGTTTTTGATCATGCCGGAGGAAGATGACAGCAAATATTTCCTCATTTCTTTGATCGTACAGCAGCTCTATCGAGAAATGCTTTCCATTGCCGATGAAATGGGTGGTAAGCTGCCCAACAGAGTCATGTTCTTCCTGGATGAGTTCGGTACACTGCCTGCCATACAGTCTGCGGAAATGATGTTTTCCGCTAGCCGTTCCAGACGAATCAGCTTTGTGCCTATCATACAGTCATTGGCACAGCTGGAAAAGAACTATGGTAAAGAAGGTGCGGACATCATTATTGATAACTGCCAGCTCTGCATATATGGTGGCTTTGCACCAAACTCCGAAGCAGCCAATGTACTGTCCAAAACACTGGGGGACAGGACAGTTATGACCGGCAGTATCTCACAAGGCAAAGATAAATCTAAATCACTTCAAATGACAGGCAGACCGCTGATGACACCAGATGAGCTTAAAATCATGCCAAAAGATACGTTCATCGTCACAAGAACAGGCGTAAAACCAATGAAAACAAAGCTAAAGCTGTTTTTCGAGTGGGGAATCGAATTGAATGAAACATATCCAATGCGTCAAGCAGTGGTGAGAAAGGTGCATTACGCAAATAAAATGACCATTGAGGAAGCCATTGGAAAAAAATATGGTCTGCCTCAAAATCCTATCCAGCAGGCTGTCAAACGCCCAATGCAGGAGCAAGATAAGCCATTGCGCAACATATCGAAAACCATGAAAGGAGTGGAAAAAAGTGATGATTGACAAAATGAAGGTCTACCAAGATACAGAGCTTTCCAGCAAAGCCGTATCAGTTTATTTGTATCTTTGTGAACGCGCGAGTAAAGAAACAAAAAGCTGCTATCCCTCCATGAAAACTATAGCGAAAGATCTGCATCTTTCTTTGGCGTCAGTAAAGCGTTCCATTCAAGAACTGGAGAGAAGTGGATACATCAAAAAAGAAAATCGGTTTCGTGACAATGGAGGCAAAAGCAGTAATCTCTATTTCATAAGATGAAATTTGAAAAAAGGACAGAAAATCCACAAAAACGATGAAAAAACACCAAGGGGGGGTCTGTTTTCTGCGTGAGCTATGGTATGGCTCAATGTGAGCCGAGAATATGAACAGTTCACTTTAACAGTTACATAGTATACAGAAAAGAAAAAAATTATGGAATATATTAAGGTAACGATATGGGTTGATTTGTATTATTGTTTTGATATACTAATTTAAGAACATAGAATATGTGAATATGGTATTAAAATCAGTTTGAAATTAGATGAGAAATCTATGGTAAAAAATATAGTAGATACTCTGGGCTTTAGTGGAGGTTTATAATATGAGCTATCAATGGAATTATTCATATAAAGAAATAAAAATAAATTCTTTTGAGCAAATACATGAAATTATTAATGACTATAAGAAAGCTTACAAATTATCGGAGTTGAATGGTGATGATTCTTGCTTGGGAGTTTTCTTTAGAGGACAGAATAATTGTGAATGGGAGATCACTCCTAGCGTGAAAAGAAGTGACAACAAAAGAAGTGATATAATAATTGAGGATGAAACAAAATCTCTTTTTGAAATCATTGCTTATATCCAACATTACTATAGAGGAACTCGGTTTATAGATTTTACTCTTAATCCGGATGTGGCAATTTATTTTGCTTGTTCAGGAAATGAAGACAAAAATGGGGCTTTCTATATTTATCCATATTCATTTCATAAAGCTGAATGGTATACATCTATTATATTGTGTGAATTGATTCGAATTAAAACAAGCGAGCCTATGTCAGTAGAAGATTTATCATATAAAATCTGGCAAGATTACCCTGAACTTGCGGAGTCTTTTGAAACTCTTGAGGACTTAAATGGAGCAATTATGTCTTTTCTTGATCATGGGTTTATGGCTTTACCAGACGATATAAGTTATGCTAATAATATTCGATTAAAAAGACAACAAGGATGTTTTTATATTTGTGGTGTAGAGTTTGTAAGAGAAATATCATCAAGAGATCGATGGAATTCTAATGCGGGTAGAAATATATTCAAGCCCCAGTCAGCTGCTGTACCAGAAAATTTGAAAAAAGGTGATATGTTAGTAAAATTAATTATCCCCAAAGAATGTAAATATGATATATTACAGAAGCTAGCTATAAAAGGGATAACAAAGGATTATTTAATGCCATAGAAATATTGTATTTCATCTGGATAAACCAGAGATTAGGTGGGTGAATAAAAAACATTATAAAGGAATAGAGAATGGATGACTATGACTATTCAAGGAATTTTATATCGATAATGGAGAAGAGATTACACGGAGTACGCCAATACCGTGTTAAAATAGTTCTTTGAATAAGAGGACGGAAATTTTAAGAGTGGCATCGTGTGATAGATAGGTAAAAGACAATTAAGGCTTTATTGAAAATTATGCAAAGGCATACCGGATGAAAACAAATGGCAGGTTGCAACCATTAAATGAGCTAATATTCGTGGATAGGTTATTGATCAGTAGGCAAAAAACTCTCATCTAAGAAGTGATAAAAATTGGATAAAAAGCGGTTCTCTATTAAAAGAAAAAAATACATCTAAAAGAATTACAATCACTAAAAGCAAAATAAAAGTGATATAGTTCAGATAACAGGAGAAACTGATGGTGAAGGTACAGAGAAAAGTTTTATTGGAGGGAAACATTGAAGTATATTGATTCGATAAAGCAAATGGAAAAAATTATAGAAAAAATGAATACTATACCAAGATTGTGTGAAGATTTCAATGAAAAGTATAGTAAAATTCCTTTTTTACAAATTAGAGATCATCTGGACTGTTTTACGTTACATACATATAAGTTGTTTTCAGATGAAGGATTCCAATTAACTGGAAAGCGAGATGAAGTCAGTAAAACAATGGAAAGAGTGACTATAGCTTTAGCAATTTTCACACAGCTAGAACAAAAAAATATATTTTTAGAGTCTGCTTTAGATGCAATGAAAAATTATAATGGATGTTATCCGCGATTAGAGACAAATGCAAAATTTGAAACAATGATGCAATCGCTATATCAGTCGTGTGACATTATAGAGAATATTTCGAAAAGTATAACAGGTTTGGAAATGGGATTAGCCACAAAAATGGAAGAGATATCCAAAGCTACAACAACATTAGCGGACAGTTGGACGACTATTACAAAGAATGTGGCCTATACTCAAACTGCAAAGATATTGGCACAGTATCAAAATTCAATAGAGGATATGTTTTCTTCTATTCAGCAATTACCTATAGATAAATTTGAGATGGTTTGTCAGATAGGTATGAATTTTGATGTTGGTGCTGTTTCTGTGTCAGAGGATGGAACCTTATCCTATCAAGAAATAACATATAAAAAAGATGAAGTTCCACAGGAGTTGGCATTGCAAGTGCAGGAAGTGGACCGAAACCCAATACCATTAAAACAGCAATTAGAAGAATTTAAACAAAAGCATTGGCTTTTAATTTTAATACTGTCAATTTATGTATTTATTCCTGGATGGAAGGAGGCAACAGTACAGTACCTAGATGCAGGTAAGTGTATATATGAAATGGTTTTGAATTTGCCTCAAATGTGTTATACCACCAGAGAGAAATCCTATATAAGAAGTAAAGCAGATGCAAAATCAAAGATTTTAGCAACTTTAGTATATGATACAGAACTTGAAATATTAGAAGATATACCTCGATGGTATAAAGTAAAATATACAGACGAAACGGGCACAGAAATTGAAGGATGGATTTCCAAAATAAGCGTTGAGGAGTAAGGGTACAACGCAAAAATAATAAAACTGAACTGCCCCAAAAAGTTAGACAAATTTTTTTAATTAAAATTGTTTAAGGAGCCAGAAGGGCTTGTTGTCTATGAATTGTAGGCGACAAGCCCTTGAATTTTTCTTGAAATGTAAATTTTTATCATTTCTGCAATAAATCATTCTATAGATGTAAATTTCTTCAAATAAAATAAATCGTTTTTCGTGATTCCAAGAGTTTTTTATGACTGCAATTTAAATAAAAAGTTTTGTAGAAACAAGTTGATAGTGTTTTAATTATGTCGAAGGAGAACGACAGAAAAAATTGCGTATTTTCTTGATTGTACAGTAGTTTTGTTGAAAAATGCTTTTTTCAATGAAATGGGTACAATACTCCGAAGCTGAACCATTAGAGGGCAAGGTAGTTAGGACAGTTGTATCTTTCAATGGCAAAGATAAGTCAAAGTCTTTGCAAACGACAGCAGATCATAGATGCTTTTGATGATGTCAAAGGATGTTCATCGTTATAAGGAAATGACACAAAGTTTATCAAAATAAAGTTAAAATTGCTTTTTGAATGGGAAATAGAATATTAGAAGTAGGTCAGTGTATAGAGTGAGACAAGTATGCCTATGGCAGGGACTATGCCATAGGCAGTTTTTAGCTAAAAAAGTTAATTACCTCATTGAAGAGTTACATGGTTACAGAATAAAGAAAACGTAAGTCCTAATCAACATGGATATGCTCTATTTGGATTTCTGCGTATTTTTTAGAAATTCAATATATTTTATCACAGAAATAAGATTATCGTTGTTCAATGCAGAAAGATCGTCAACAATGCTTTTCAATGTTTTTCCAGCATATGTTTTTTGGGAAAGAGATTCAAGATCTTGAGAGTTCATGGATAACCCAAGGATGTAATCCACAGAAACACCGTAAAGTTTTGCTAGAGCAGGCAAAAAGTGTATTGGGAGTTCTCTTTTCCCGTTTTCATATCTGGAATAACTTTGTTGTGATATTTCCAGATAGTTGGCAACGAAATTTTGTTTGTAATTGTTTGCTTCTCTTAGATTCTTTAATCGATCAAAAATGGAGTCCATAAATAATTTTACACCTCATTGGTAATATCCTATCAAAGAAAGTGGTAGATTTGCTTATTATTACCAATATAATGTTAAAATATTTTTTACATCTAAATGGTGTTTAATAATCATTGACAATAAACGACAATGTGTAGTACAATAATAACGACAAAATGTAGTAAATGGAGGTAACGATGAAAGCAAATATCAGTGATTCTGAAATGAAGGTAATGGAAAAAATTTGGGACCAAGGTGAAATGATTTCGGTTGCGGATGTAGTCACTTTGTTAAACGAAGATGGAGAAAGCTGGACACATCAGACAGTCGGAACATTCTTAAAAAGACTAGAAGGGAAAGGAATGGTGTCTGCATCAAAAAAAGGAAAAAGTTTATATTATTTTCCGCTGCTGACAAAAGAACAGTTTTATGCTAAAGAAGCGGATCAATTTTTGCAATCTAAATTTCAAGGATCTTTAAAAAGTTTCTTAGCAGCTTTTTCAAGTGAGAAAAAGCTAAGTGATGATGAGATGCAGGATTTAAAGGACTGGTTCGATGGAATTGATCGTAAATAGGGTTTTTATATGTGTACTTTTGCTATCTATCAGCGGGTTTATTTCAAGTAGTATTTATTTAATCTTGGAAAAAAACTTATATAAGTTAACATCAGCAAAGTTCATGGTTTTTGCCAATACAGTGGTTTTATTTTCCTTCGTCATACCATTTTATTATTTGTTTTCTATTATGGATGGCAGCGAAGGTAGCTTTATAGATTATGACTTGATCGTTTTTGAAGGACAGAATGCATATAACAACGTGGTTGCTAGTGCTAGAAATATATTTCCACATATTGAGTATATAGACAATATTTGGTTTATTGGGGTTCTTGTATTTATAGCAATGAAAATATTGATGTATCTGTACACAATGACACGAATCAAACGAACAAGTTTTATAATCCAAAGCGATGTTTGGGCAAGTGCTTTTGAAAAAATAATGGGGAAATATACAACACAAAACGTTTTGCTAATGGGGAATAGTGAGACAACAAGTCCTTTTACAGTCGGAATTCTGCACAAGTATATTGTGATCCCAGCAATCATGATCAATGCTCTAGATGAGGAAGAAATAGAGTTTGTATTGAGTCATGAATGTTATCATGCATCACAAAATGACGTAGGACGAAAAGTTTTGATGATTGTGTTGAATTGTCTTAATTGGTTTAATCCGCTGTTTTATTTCTTGAAAGATAATCTTTCTGCCTGGATGGAAATTGCTTGTGATGAAGCAGTAACTGAAAGATTTGATGGAAGGCAAAAGAGAAAGTATGCGGCTTTGATCATTAAGTCATTGGAGTTAGAAAATATACGCAATAAAAGTCATCTATATTGTGTATGTTATAGCGGCAATAATGTCAAACACTATAAAAGGAGGATTGTAGAAATTATGGGAGAGAAAAAGAAAAATGGCTTACAAGGAAAAGTTTTTGTTTCAGCACTGGCAGTATTTTCTCTGACTGGCAGTAACGTGGTTGCCAAAGCAGCAGATATACCAGTCAATATGATGTTTTCCAATAATGTTCAGGTAGCAAAATTGGGAGAGATTGAAGAAGTTCAATCAGATGATATGATGATTGATACCAAAATCGGAGGCAAAGATCATTCTGATTTGGATAATTTTGTTAGATTTGATGTTCATAATACAAAAGATACTACATATGACATCATATACAATGATGATATTAAAGAAATTTCTAATCAACCACAAGATCAAATCAAGCCGCAGCATGCCCATCAAATTGTAGATATTACATTAAAAGAGCATAAGAAAAATAGTGATGGCTCATGTAAAACTACGTACTATGAGGGAAGAAAATGTAAAGTTTGTGGTGCAATTTGGAAAGGGGATGTCATCCAGGTTGTTACACAACCAAAATGCCAGCACTAATTTATAGATAAGTATAATTAGGTTTGAATAAGGATGTTTTTTAAAGTTAAGGGGGTGATAATATAAATAATTGGATGAAAAAAGAAAGGAGGGTGAAAAAATATCCTGCATGAAAAAGCAGAGCAGTGCGGCTAACACAAAAGCAATTTCAAACAGGATACTTTTAAATTATATAATGAATATAAAAGAATGTCTATAATAAATGATTATTCTAATTAGCGCAAAAACAAATAAATTATAATCAAAAAGTTAGGGGGAAAAATATGAAAAAAAATATTTGTTTGGCTCTTTCATTGGTAATGTTAATGGGATTTTCAATACCTACATATGCAAACACAGCTGATAGTTTAGTAGATTCTGAAATTGAAGTTGCAATAGATTCAATTGTTCCAGATGCTACAGAGCACCTGATTTTAAATGCAGAAAGGTATGATATTGAAGGTGAATTAAATGATTTCTATTATGGAACACCTTTCTATGGATATTTATATGATGAAGATACTGGTGACATGGAATTAAATAAGAGTATAATTTACTATCCATTGATCATAAACAATTCTGTGGAATCTATCCTTACCATTGGTAAATCAGAAAACGGTACTTTATTTTGTACTGTGGCAAAAGATTTTAGTGATGAGTTAAATAGTCATCTTCAAGATAACTTTATTTGCGTTGGTAATGGTATTGATACGTATTTCGTTGAGGAGAAACAAAATCTTGCTATGAATAAATCAGCTCAAGATTTTTCCGAGGGGATTATAGTAGGGGAAGAGCTTCTTGTACCTAGTATTACAAAGGCTGAATTAGAAACTTCTCAATATGATGCAGATGATATTACAGCATATAAAATTGGACCAAATGGTGGGACACTTACAAATTTTCCAATCGTTAAACAGTCTACTAGCAATACTTGTGCATCTGCATGTCTGCTTGCAGTAGCTCGCTATTTACATCCAAGTACGTTTAAAAGTTGGTCAGATGAAAAGATTCATAAATTGCAACAGTCAAATGTAAAGGTCGGACTTACTATGGATCAAATTATTGCTAATATTGATTATGTCCTTAACGATGTTGGTGGCGATAATTTTAGAATTAAAAAATCTGGCCGTCTTACAGCGAGTGGTATTGTAAAAACTCTTTATGAAAAGCAATTACCAGCCTTCGCCGGATATGCAAATAAAGATAATAATGGACATTTTGTTGTATTATGTGGTTTTTCTAAATCTGGAAGTAATTATTTTTCGGCAGAATTTATGGATCCTGCAACTGGAGGATATAAGTATTCCACAGCGCGTGATATAGATTTTACTATTGTATGGGGTAATGTATCATATACTTGGAAAGAAACAATCAGTATATCATGAAAAATAAATACATTTATTTTGTAATTGGGCTTTTTTGTATAGGTTGTAGCGTGAGTTTTATTTTTTCAAATCCTCATACAAAAATTGATTATCTTATTCCTAATAATGCTACAGCGTATATATTTATTGATTCAATTTCTCCTACAGAAAAAAAGTTATTGAATGATGAGGATTATCAGTATCTGAAAAAGACATTCGAAAAAATTAAATACTATAATCCTAATATTGATCCGACTTCTTCAGAATATATGATATGGGGAAATAATTCCTATGCAATCGAAATTCATTCAGAAAAAGAGGAATATACTATTTCTATTGGAGAACAAGAAATAGAGTCTGGCATTCGAACTCTATGTTTTTCCAATTCTTCACAATGTTTGGCGGCATATGTTTCTGATGAAACTTTTCTAGAAATTAGCGCAATTTTTCAAAAAAATTCAATTACAACTAAAAAGATTAAGTAGTATTTGTTAAACAGGGGCTATTTTGCCCCTGTTTTACTTTTAATTTGAATTTATCAAAATTGAAATAAAACTATAAAAGTAAAAAAATTAGTGAGAGAGTATAATAAAGTTCAAAGTGTTTAAGATTATACTTATAAATTTAAGAAGTAAATTTTTTCTAGATTTGCTCTTTTTATTTAGTTCTATTGTTTTAAACCTCTGACTAAAATTTGCCGATTGCAAAGTTCAAATTTGAATCGGAGGGATATATATGAATGAATTAAAGCGAAAGCATTTTGTCGGAAAAGAAGCCGTAGAAGTCAGCAAAGAAGTTTTTACAATCTATCATCAAATGGGAAGGCAGGAGCGCTATCAAATAGAAAGAGATAAAAAGAATGGATTGCTGCATTATGATGCCTGGGATTCAGAAGATTTGAATGGCATCGAATATATACGAGATAAAACTGTAAATGTCGAAGAGAGTGTAATTGAAAAATTAATATGTCAAAAAGTGATACAAGCTGTAGAAAACTATGATAAACATGGTATTCTGCAGCTTTTTCTTTTGGGTTTTACAGAAACGGAAATTGCAAGAAAGATTGGAGTTTCACAGGCTTATGTAAATCAAACGAAAAATAAATTACGCAAAAAGATACAGACATATATGGAAAATGACATTTGTAATTAAATATTTTCTACAAAAGTGAAATTTATTTTGAAAAAAGGTTATAAAACCCCTTCTCATTTCGGCTTATAAGTGAGGGGGTTTTTTATTTGCCTCTGTGAACCTTGAAAACCGAATACCCAGCAATATAAATACATTACTCTGTTTCGCCCGAAAGGGACAAGCAGTACCATACAGTGCGCCATAACGATTCATTACAACAGAACGTGAAATAAATATATTTTTGAGAGAGGTTCGTTGGTCTGTAATACATAATCCGAGCGATTTTGCTGTATGGGAATGATCTTTTGGCAGGATCAAATGCCATGACCGGAACAGAGCCCATAATGATACTTCTGCCGAGTCCCAGACATCGCAAGGACGGCAGCCCGCATGACGGGGGAGGTGAAAAGCCTATGTGTGCAGCCAAGCACAGTTTATATTGCTGCCCAATGTCGGAGAAGTAGTGTCAAATACGGCAAATTTAAGTCAGAACAGTGTGCCGCTATTAAGCGGCACACATTTGTGACTTTTCATCAGAGAAAGAGTGGATCTTTGATGAAAGTTCATAAATAGGAAAATAGTCATTAAGGGGGGAAATTATATGTCAAAAGATCAGATGCAAAATGAAATCAGATACCAACTTTCTAAGGAGTTATTGATGAGAATGCTGTTCCGAAATCTGATTACACAAGAGGAATTCAACCAAATTAATAGTTTGAACCTACAAACATTCCAACCGGCAGAAGCCAAACTTCATGAAAAAAATAGTAGATGTGTCACTGAAAAACAAGTATCCTTTGCTTGAAAAAAGGGAGGTATACCATGGAAGTAAAACGGATAGATACTGTAGATGTGGAAATGAAGCAACAAAAGGTGAAAAATGTCTGTGCCTATTGCAGAGTCAGCACAAATATTCCACACCAAAAAGGCTCTTATGAATCCCAGCTGGAGTATTACGAAAACATGATCCGAAGTAAAGCTGGATGGAATTTCGCAGGCATATATGCGGACTATGGTAAAAGCGGAACCAAAGAAAAAGGCAGAACGGATTTTATGTGCATGCTTGAAGACTGTGAAGCAGGAGAGATTGACATTATCTGTACGAAATCTATATCAAGATTCGCGAGAAACACAGTGGAATGCATACAGGTGGTGAGAAAGCTGAAAGAAATGCATATTGATGTGTACTTTGAAAAAGAAAGAATCCATACACTCACAGAAAAAAGTGAATTGTTGCTTTCCATCTATTCATCTGTAGCACAGGCAGAATCAGAGAGCATTTCCTCAAACCAGAAATGGAGCATACAAAAAAGATTTTTGAATGGTACCTACATACTACCCAATCCAGCATATGGCTACTATACCAATGAAAATGGATTGCTGGAGCTGGATCAAAAACGAGCAGTTGTTGTGAGATATATATTCGATGAATATTTGGATGGAAAAGGGGTATGGCTCATTGCCAAAAGCCTAAATGAACAAAAGATACCAACAAAGACAGGAAGGGCGGCATGGTTAGGCGGAGCCATTTATATCATTCTGAAAAACAGTATCTATACAGGGGACTTGCTTCTTCAAAAGACATACAGCGAGGATACTGTACCATTCGTTAGAAGAAAAAATCATGGGGAATATCGTCAGGTATTGATTCAAAATGACCACGAACCAATCGTAACACATGAAGAATACGAAGCCGTTCAGAGAATGCTGAAACAAAAATCCAACAGAACAAAAGAAAATCAAGAGGAACGGCAAGAAGAAATATCGGAGTTTAAGGGAAAAGTTAGCTGTGGCATCTGCGGTTCTTCATACAATCGTCAGGTGAAAAAAGACAGAACAGGCAAAAGCAATGTTACCTGGAGCTGTGCCAGACGTATACAAACAAAAGATTTGTGTGAAAATGATATTATTAAGGAAAGCCAGTTGGAGCAAGCCTTCAGAACTATGTGGAATAAACTGTCAAATCACTGTGATGAGATACTGTTACCATTGGTGAACGAACTGGAACAGTTACAGGAAACGCCTATGATCCAGGAACGGCTGGAACGATTGGACAAACAAATACAGGAACAAAAAAAGCAGAGGGAGATTCTCAATCACTTGGCAAGTGGAGAGATGATCGACTCTGCTTTTTATATGGAACAGCAAAGTGTCATAGAGAAAAGACTGACGGAATGCCAAAGAGCAAAGGAACAGTGTCTTCGTAAATCCAGACAAAGAAAAGAACTGACACAGATCAAAGAACTGATTAAGCAACTCAAAAAAGGACCGCAGTATCTGGAAGCATATGACAAGACATTATTCCAAGCAATCGTAAAACAGATTATCGTAAATCCAAACGAATTGGTCTTCCAACTGAAAAATGGGTTACATCTAACGGAAAGAAGGGAAAAAGCATGAACAGAAAAATAACGGTTTATGGTTATCAATTTATAGAAGGAATGCTACAAGCAGACGAGGAGCAAAGCAGAATGGTGCAGGAAATTTTCAGGGTATATAACAGCGGCGTTCCGGTATCCAGATTAAAAGACCATATCGAAGGATTGGAAATCCACCGAGTAAAACTCAGCGATATGCTCAGTGATAAAAAGTATCTGGGAAATGAAGTCTTTCCAAAGATCATTGATCAGGAATTGTTTGAAGCCGTACAAAAGAGAAAAGAAGAACGACGCAAAGCCATAGGCAAGGAACAGCCTTATATCTACAATAAAGACCAGTTTCTGCTGGGAGATAAAATGAAATGCGGAGAATGCGGCAGTGCGTATCACTGCTACAAGCATGGAGAGTTGCGGAGATGGGACTGCAGCAAACGTCTGGTAAAAGGCAGAGTTGCCTGTAGAAATCAGCGTATACAGGAAGAACAGGTCAAGGAACTGTTTATGCAGGTAGTAGGGAATTTAGAGAAACATCCAGAACAGATTCGGAAAATCACTGTGTACGGAAGCAAAAGAAATATCCTCTTACAGGCAGCAGAGCATGAAATAGAGCTTCTGAAAAATAACAGCGACCATAACATAGATGAATTGCTGAATCTGATCTACAAAAGAGCATCATTGCAGTACGAAGATACAGATGATGGTGGAGCAGCATACTACACAAAGAAAATAGAGGACTTGATTCAGCAGCACAAAGAACAGCCGGAAGAAAAAACATTCGATAAAGATTTATTTGATGCCATCATTGAAGCCATTACCATATACAAAGATGGCAGAGTGGTATTCACACTGAAAAACGGAGCAGCGATGACGGAAACACTATGATAAAGAAAGGGTGCGTATTATGAGTATTACATATGAACGAAAAGTCCAAGTCATTCCACCGAAAATCAATATCAATACAATGAAGAAACAGGAAGTAAAACGAATCCATGTTGCCGCATACTGCAGAGTCAGTACCGCACAGGAGGACCAGGAAACCAGCTATGAAGCACAGGTGGCATACTTCACCAAATTGATTACAGAAAACCCCAGTTGGCAGTTAGCAGGGATTTATGCCGATGATGGTATCTCTGGAACGGATATGAAAAAAAGGGACAACTTCAATGCCATGATGGAAAGATGCCTGCAAAAGGACGGAGATATTGACCTGATTCTGACAAAATCCATCAGCCGATTTGCCAGAAACACGGTTGACTGCCTATCCTGTATTCGGAAACTGAAAGAACGAAATATCGCTATCTACTTTGAGAAAGAGCATATCAACACTTTGGAATCCACAGGCGAATTGCTGATCACCATACTCAGCAGCCAGGCACAGGAAGAAAGTCGAAACATCAGTGAAAATGTGAAATGGGGCTTAAAACGCAAGTATGAAAAAGGAGAGATGCTGGTCAGAAGGTTGTTTGGATATGGCAAAGGCACAGATGGACAGCTGCATATCATTCCAGAAGAAGCAGAAGTGGTACGATTGATTTACGGAAAATATCTGGAAGGTAAGAGTCTGAACAGTATTGCCCGTATACTGAAAGAAAAAGGCATTAAAACCATCAGGGGCAATACCCAATGGAATGTGAATTCAATCCGTACAATTCTGATTAATGAAAAGTATATCGGTGACGCTATGGCACAAAAGACATTCACAACAGATTATCTGACCAAAACACGAAAAGAGAACCAAGGGGAGCTTCAAAAATATTATGTGGAAAATGCGCATGAAGCGATCATACCAAGAGAAGTATTCTATAAAGTCCAGGAAGAGCTGCACCAACGAGCAAATATATATAAGAAATCCAGCAAACAGGAAATGGAATCAAAGGGCAAGCATAGTGGAAAATACGCCTTATCCAAGATTACCCTCTGCAAAGAGTGTGGATGTGAGTACCGCAGACAAATCTGGTCTAAGTACGGAGAAAAGAAAGCAGTATGGAGATGTGAAAACAGGCTGAGAAATGGAACAAGATACTGTAAGGACTCCCCAACCATAGAGGAAAGCGTATTACATAGAGCAGTATTACAAGCCATCAATCAAGTGCTGGAAAACAAGGGCGACTTTGTCCAGACATTCAGAAAAAATGTAGTTACAGCATTGACGCACGGTACAGAGGATTCCGAATATGCCAAAGAAAAGAAAAACCTGCAAAAAGCCATGGCAGAGTTGATACAGCAACAAGCCCAGCAGGATAGCAATGAAACCGCCTTTGAGGAACGCTGTCAGGCGATTACAGCACAGATAGAAGCGTTGGAAATGGAGCAGATCAAAGCAGCCTGCAGAGGCGAGAAAAGCAGAAAGATGGAAGATATCGAGGGCTTTCTGGACAAAACAGACTGTGTACTGACAGAATATGAAGATAAGCTGGTGCGCCAGCTGATTCAGAATATTAACGTGGTCAATGCAAGGAGGATAGAGGTGGTATTCAAGTCAGGAATTATAGTTGAGGTATCTTTACGCCAAGAGGATGAGATGGGTGAAGCTTGTGTGTGAAAGAAAAGTGACAATGATACCCTCAACAATAAATAGGAGGGGAAAGAAAAGAGAGAAAAAGGAAATTCTTAATGTGGCAGCGTACTGCAGGGTAAGTACTTCACAGGAGGAACAAGAAAACAGCTACGAGTCACAGGTTGCTTATTATACAAAGTTGATTACAGAAACACCTGAATGGAATCTTGTTGCAATCTATGCGGATGATGGTATTTCTGGAACAGACATGAAAAAAAGAGATAATTTCAACTTAATGATGGAGAGGTGCCTGCGGAAAGAAAAAGATATTGATTTGATACTGACAAAATCCATCAGCCGGTTTGCAAGGAACACGGTTGATTGCCTATCCTGCATCCGAAGATTGAAGGAAAGAAACATTGCGATCTATTTTGAGAAAGAACATATCAATACATTGGAAGCAGCGGGAGAACTTCTAATTACGATACTCAGTAGCCAAGCCCAGGAAGAAAGCCGAAACATCAGTGAAAATGTAAAGTGGGGGCTGAAGCGAAAATATGAGAATGGGGAAGTTCTGATAAAAAGAGTCTTTGGGTATGAAAAAGGGATAGACAAACGTCTCCATATTATTCCGGAAGAAGCAGAAATTGTTCGGATGATATATAAAAAATATTTGGAAGGACAAAGTTTGAATGACATTGCTGACTTACTCACCAAAATGAAAGTAAGAACTATACGCGGAAATAGTAGATGGAACGGTTCCTCTATTCGAGTGATACTGACGAATGAGAAGTATATTGGTGATGCCATTGCACAAAAGACATTTACGGTAGACTATCTACTGAAAGACAGACGAAAGAATAAAGGTGAATTGCCTCAGTATTATGTGCAGAATCTTCATGAGCCGATCATTTCTAAAGAATTATATTATCTGGTACAGCAGGAAAGGAAAAGAAGGGCATGCCTGAAGAAAAAAAGTATGATAGGAGGCGAGGAAGAATTAGAAGGAAGATATTCTGGAAAATTTGCGCTGTCTAAAATCTTGATTTGTGGGGAATGCGGCAGCGAGTATCGCAGACAGATCAGAAAAAAGAGTGAAAAAGAAAAGGCTGTATGGCGTTGCGAGAATAGGCTGCGAAATGGAATTCGATATTGTCGTCATTCCCCGACTCTTGAAGAAGGAGTGCTCCATGGAATCATATTGAAAGCAATAAATCGTATGGTAGATCAAATACAGATAGGAACAAGTGAGGTTGAAGAAATATTTGAGATACAAACAGAAGTAATGCCAAAACAGGTGCAGAAAGAATCCCAAAATTTGTCTGCCTTTGAATCCATTTACAGAAAGATTGTTG
>UMIN01001505.1_pt1 | contig 47622 bp, 26 predicted proteins | sample 1965811 | NCBI WGS metagenome assembly UMIN01 (sample SAMEA4836123, study PRJEB28245) | human gut metagenome | biome: gut microbiome; material: fecal sample | place: Denmark | collected 2008
CCACCTCGCCCTGGCCCTTGTCGTCGATGCCCTTGGCGCCGGCGTGGAAGTCGAACTCCTCGACCTTGGCCGCGCTCGGGTCGGCCAGCAGTGCCTCCACATCCGCGTGCAGCAGGTGCAGGTTGGCGCCGTTGTCTTTTTCCTCGGCGCAGAAGGTGATCGGGCCGCGCACGAACGCCACCTTGCCGGCGTCCTCGCGCACCAGCGGGTTGGCGGCCAGCATACGCACCGGCATCGGGAAGTCGAACGTCACGGTGTCGCCGTCGCGCCACTCACCGGTCAGATACAGGTAGCCGTCGCGAATTTCGCGGGTCACGCGGGAACTATCGGCCCCAGACTCAGACTCGCCCGTGGCCGTAATCGCGGCGGCAGCAGCGGACTCATCGCCCACCCAACCGGGCAGACGGAAGGCCAGCGTAAAGCGAGCAGGAGCCTGAGCCGAGGTGCCAGCAGCGTCACCGCCCAAGCGCACGACCGCCTTGCCATCGCCTTGCCACGGCAGGTTCGCCGTAACATCCAGCTCCACAGCCGTACCATTCAACTCAGCTTTGGCCACGCCGCCCATATACAAGTGCGTGAACAGCGTACCGCCATCCTCGACAACCGTGTAGGCATATTCCTGCACCGACTCAACGATGCGGGCGATGTTCGGCGGGCAGCATGCGCAGCCGAACCACTTCTGACGCACCGGCTTGACGTGGCGCAGGCGGCTGTCTTTATGGCAGGCATACGGATTGACTTCCAGCGGGTTCACGTAGAAGAAGCTCTTGCCGTCCAGCGCCATGCCGGCCAGCGTGGTGTTGTACAGCGCCGACTCCATAACGTCCGCGTACTCGGCCTTTGGCGCGAGCTCGAGCATGCGACGGGCGAAGAACGCCAGCGAAATCGCGGCGCAGGTCTCGGAGTAGGCGGAGTCGTTGGGCAGGTCGTAGTTGTAGGAGAATGCCTCGCCGTCCACCGTGCCGCCGATGCCGCCGGTAACGTACAGTTTCTTATCGACGATATTGCGCCAGAGCCGCTCGGCCGCATCGGCGAGGTCCTGATCGTCGGTCAGTCGGGCCACGTCCGCCAGACCGGAGTAGAAGTAGCCGGCGCGCACGGCATGGCCTACGGCTTCGTCTTGTTCGGTGGCCGGCTTGTTCGCCTGGTGGTAGGCGTACCGGTTGGGGTCCGTGTTGGGTTTGTAGTTGGCGTCGGCGTCGCGCTTTGCGTTCTCGTCTGCCTGAATATCGAAGATGTACGGCTGCCGGCCTCGCTCGGTCACGAAATATTCGGCCAGATCAAGGTACCGCTGTTCGCCGGTGACCTCGTACAGCCTCACCAAAGCCATCTCGGCAATCTCGTGACCGGGGTAACCACGCAGCTGGCCCGGCTTGCGACCGAAGCGCTCGTCTACGTAATCGGCGAAACGGCAGGCGGCCTTGAGCAACTTGTCTTTGCCGGTGCCCTGGTAGTAGGCCACCGCACCTTCAACGAGGTGGCCGAGGCAGTACAGTTCGTGATGGTCACGCAGATTGGTGAACGCGCGATCCATGCCGTTCAGGATGTAGTAGGCGTCCAGATAGCCGTTGTCGAGCTGGGCGGCACACACGATGTCGACAGCTTGGTCGGCGGTCTGTTCCAGTGCGGGGTCCGGGTGATGGGCGAGGGAATAGCCGACTGCCTCCACCCACTTGGAGAAGTCGGTGTCTTGGAACACGAAGCCGTAGAACTTGTCTGGTTCGGGATTGGCCGGGTCTTCGGGGAGCGCCTCAAATCCGCGGAACGTGTACTTCGGCGGCACGAACGCGTTGCCCTGGGTATCCTTGCGCTTGTTTTGCGCGGCAGCGGCCTTGAAGTTGTGCATGCAATAGCTGGGGGCCGCGCCGGGGACGTTATCGTTCAGGGCGTTCCACTGATAGGGAATCACAGCCGTGCGCACGAGTTCCTGCTCGGTGCGCCAGAATGAATCGGTGACGGTGACGTTTTTCAGGGCCAGCGGCTTGCTATGCAGCGAAGTCATGACGTACTCCTTTGGACTATGCGACATTCGTCAACAATATGTATCGGTACATATGATACGTGCGCCCGCGCGAGCAGCAAGGTGGACAAATCGTTGGCGGGGTGGAATCGCCGGCGCATATCCGCCCGTACGATTTCGCCCGGTGAATCGTCCGACGAATACACGGCGACTTATACTACCGACGGACCACAAACGTCGCCTACATGAATGGAAGATCAATCATCATGACAGCAAACGCCAGCGCACGGGCCATCAAACCCGAACTTCTGCGTACGTACACCGAAGACTTCAACAAGGACCGCGCCAACCTGATCGCGGCGGACGCGGCGGTCTCGGCCGGCGTGCTCAAGGCGGCCACCGACTATCGCGGCGTGCGTGCGCTGCCACGCGACTTCTCCATCGAACTCAAGCAGGGTTCGATCACCAATCAGGAGCGTTCCGGCCGTTGCTGGATGTTCGCCTCCCTGAACACGCTGCGTTACGAACTCATGCATCGCTGGAATCTTGAGGATTTCGAGTTCTCCGAGACCTACCTGTTCTTCTGGGACGCGATGGAGAAGTCGAACACTTATCTGGAGAACGTGCTGCGCACGCTCGACGAGGCGACCGATTCGCGTCTGTTCGAGGCCATCAATGAGTCGCCTGCAGACGATGGTGGCTGGTGGCAGATGTTCGCTGCACTGGTGAACAAGTACGGCCTAGTGCCCAAGAGCGCCTACCCGGAGTCTGAGAACTCCCGTAATTCCGACGATTTCAAGCAGTACCTCAACTCCAAGCTGCGCGAGTTCGCGGCCGAGCTGCGCCGCCGTTCGGCTGCCGGGGCGTCTGAGGACGAGCTGCGTGCGTTGAAGGACGAGTACATGGGCACCGTGTACCGCATCTGCGCCGTGGCGCTCGGCGAACCGCCGGAGAAGTTCGACTTCTTCGCGCGCCCCAAGGATGATGATGAGGATAAGAAGGGCGAGGCACGCAAGTGCAAGGCCGAGGCCGACGCAGACGGCAAGGCCGAATCCTGCAAGTGCGATAAGGACAAGTCCGACAAGCCGAAAACCGGCAAGGACGAGCGCCCGCAGATTCGCGAGATCGGCATCACCCCGCTTGAGTTCTACAAGAAGTACGTGCCGGTGGACGTCAACGATTTCGTGACGCTGGCCAACGCCCCGCTCAAGAACCGCCCGTTCAACCAGCGCTACCGCATCCGCTTCAGCGCGAACGTGGCCGAGGCTGGCGATATGGAATTCGTCAACGTGCCGCTGGACGTGTTCAAGAAGGCCGCGCTTGACCAGCTCACCGCCGGCCACCCGATCTGGTTCGCCTGCGACTGCACGCAGTTCGCCCTGCGCAAGGACGGTTTCTTCGACCAGTCCGTGGTGCGCGTCGACCAGCTGTTCGGCACCGAATTCACCGGCGACAAGGCCCACGGCCTCGAATACGGCGACAGCCCGAGCAACCACGCTATGACCTTCACCGGCGTGAACCTCGGCGAGGACGGCAAGCCGAACCGCTGGAAGGTGGAGAACAGCTGGGGCAAGGACGCCGGCAAGGACGGCTACTACGTCATGTCCGACGCCTGGTTCGACCGCTACGTTACCGAGCTCATCATCCGCAAGGAATACCTCGACGACGCCACCCGCGCCCTGCTCACCACCGAACCAGTCGAGCTCGATCCCTGGCAGCCCCTCACCCGTCGCTGCCGCTGACATATTCCGTCTACTGCCCCCGCTGACGTGCTCCTATGTTTTGCCGACTCCTCACAGAGTGAGCAAAACATAGGAGCACTTTAGTTATCCACAGAGTTATCCACATCCTCAGCAAGCTAGAACCACATACCCCGTTTTTCATGGCGAACACGCGACCGCTACGCTACGGTGGCGTTATGAACAGCGGATTTCCCACCCCGCCACCCGGCGTATTCGACGATGAACCACCCGGCTGGACCAACAATGCCGCGGCACCGAGTGCTGCGTCCACGCACGCCGTCAAGCCCGAGCCATACTCACCACCGCGTATGGCAACCCCCACTGCGCCCGCTATGAGCGAAACCCTCACCCAACGTAAGCGGGAAATGCTTAAACGATGCACGGACGCCGCGCAACAGCTCGGAAAGCCGGTGCTCTTCGGCATGACCACATCGCTGATACTGCAATCCGTGCCGCTTCCCAAGGATTGCGATCTCAATGCCACCGAGCTCCATACCGTCTCCGACTCGCATCGCACCCGGATACGCGCCGTCGTTCCGCCAACAACACCGCACATCTGGAAACCGCTAAGCACCGCGCACAATGCACGTATCAACAAGCATGTGCACGCGCTGGATCTGGTACATACTTGGGCGCAGCTCGCCGCTCACATGTCATTGGAATCATTGGTCATACTTGGCGACGCAACCCTTACGGCAATAGCGCGCAAGCCGAGCCTATCGGGCGGCCGCACCGCCGACGAAATTTATCAGGACTTTGTGCGGCAGGTCAGCGAACTTCCGAAATTCAACGCGAAAGCCACATGCATGATCGCACTTGAATTTATTGCACCGCGCGTGGATTCTCCGATGGAATCAGAGACCCGTATCACAACCACGCAATACGGGCTTCCACGAGCCGTGACAAATTACACAGTGCCCGGCGCGACGTTCAGCAATGGTGCGCCGATAACACTCGATCTCGCTTGGCCCGAATTCCGCGTCGCCATCGAATATGACGGCGATCATCATCGCACAGACAAGGCCCAGTGGCGGCGAGACAACGACAAGCGCGAACTGTTACGGCATCATCATTGGATCGTCCTCATCGCCACCGCCGCGAATATGGCTGATGAACCGTCTCAAGCCGAACTCGCCTACCGAGCCGGGCGACAGCTGGCGTTGCGAGGCTCCATATTCGATTTCACCTTGACAGCGACGCCGCTCAATGAACTTGCCCGGCGGAAACGACGGAAATCCACCGGGGCGCACTGAGCTGACATCGATACGATTGCGCGCGCTTGCTGCAACGCATATGCCATTCATCGCACCCCATTTGGTCGCGTGGCCCCGACCGCATGGCACTGTTGTGTGTCACACGCCATGTTACGTCCGGCGAATCCGCACATCATCTGCGTTGCGTACTGCCATATTATGCGGTTCGCGATATACGTCACGGTGTCCGATGTCCTGGTAACGACGTCAATCGATTTATGTGTGTACCGGGCCAGATTTCGTTGTCCCGGTTCTCCATTTCGCCTCTTTTTGAGCAACCGGGACAGAAACACCCTCGAAAAATCGCCAATTCGGCCCTACCGCACAATATCCGCCATCACACATCGGCGGAATTCCGGGCTTCTGGATTTGCATACATTGAGCGCTCACGGGATGGTCTGTCCCGGTTCCCCAAAAGAGGCCAAAATCACGAACCGGGACAACGAAATCTGGCCCGGTTCGCACGTCAATCGGTTGCCGTCACCACCGGGACACCGACTGCGCATAGATAAGATGCTTCAATGCTTAACAGGCATGCGACCATACCGCGATAGCAACGTTTCGCTGGAAGTAGAGGAATCAAGCAGCACCCCCCAAACCGGAAGCATGGAGGGAATCCTGCAATGCTCCGAATCACCGCGCCCCGTGCTTGGTGTGGCGGATCACGGCTTCGAGCGGCGTGGATGTAGCTGGACAGCAGCGTAACTTGCGTTGCATGATGCGGCCCAAAACGAAGAAACCCGGCGGAGGGGGCCGCCGGGTGAGAGAGAAGAGAGAAGAAGGGTTCAGTTATGGGGTTCGGAAGAACCTCGCCACCGGTATGAACTTCATTCCGTTGACATCTTCTATATAACCGTCTCTTTCTTGGGGATTCGATGTGCTTGTCTGAGAAAAGTCTTGGCAAACTGTGACGGGTTTGTAACGCCGCCCGACAACCGGCCTCGCATTGTCGGGGCTAGGCCGCACATACGGCAACGGGCCACCCCGCAACACTTCATGTGCGAGGTGGCCCGTCAGCTACGAGCTAGCAATGCCGAATCACTCGGCGGCGAGCTTGGCCTTCTCGGCGGCCAGACGTTCGGCTTCGGCGGCACGGCGAGCAGCCAACGCTTCATCGAAGCGAGCCAGCTCCTCTTCCACGGCCTCGGTCGGAATCTTGGCGAAGATCGGTGCGGGCTTAGGCACCATGGCGCCGACCTCGATTGCCTCGCTCTTCCACGGGTGCACGTTCACACCGAGCTCGTAATCGCCGGTGATGATCGGGTACGTGAAGCCGGGCTTGTCGAGATCCTCGACTTCCTTGAGCTCAGGCAGCGGCGAGAAGGTGCCGGTGCCGCCGAGCGCCTCCCACACCTTCTGTGCGGAGTGCGGCAGGAACGGCGCGAGCAGGTGGTTCGCGTCAGACACGGCCTGAGCGGCCACGTGCAGCACGGTGCCGAGACGAGCCTGGTCGTCCTTAATCTTCCACGGTTCGGTGGCGGAAATGTACTTGTTGATGTCGCCGACCACACGCATCGCCTCGGACAGGGCGTGCTTCTGGTGGTGGGTTTCGATGGAGGAGCCGACCACGTCGAACGCGGCGGAAGCCTCTTCCAGAAGGCCACGGTCTTCGTTGGTCATCGAATCCTCGTCCAGCGGCGGAATCTCGCCGAAGTTCTTGTTGATGAGGTTGGCCACGCGGTTCACCAGGTTGCCCCACGAGGAGGCGAGCTCCTCGTTGTTGTGGCGCACGAACTCGGCCCACGTGAAGTCGGAATCCGAGGATTCGGGGCCGGCCACGGAAATGTAGTAGCGCACGGCATCCACGGGGTAGCGGGCGAGGATGTCCTTGACGTAGATCACGATGCCGCGGGAGGAGCTGAACTTCTTGCCTTCCATGGTCATGAACTCGCTGGCCACCACCTGCTCAGGCAGGTTGAGCGGACCCATCGGGCCGGTTTCGCCGCCCTTGGAGCCCTTGCCGTTGTACGCCAGCATTTCGGACGGCCAGATCTGGGAGTGGAAGGTGATGTTGTCCTTTCCCATGAAGTAGTAGGCCGGGCAGCTCGGGTCGTTCCACCATTCGCGCCACTTCTCCGGGTCGCCCTGGCGGCGGGCCCATTCGATGGAGGCCGACAGGTAGCCGATCACGGCGTCGAACCACACGTACAGCTTCTTGTTCGGGTTGTCAATCCAGCCCTTCACCGGCACCGGGATACCCCAGTCGATGTCACGGGTGATGGCGCGCGGCTTGACTTCCTTGAACAGGCCGAGCGAGAAGTTGATGACGTTGGTACGCCAGCCCTTGCGGGTCTCCAGCCATGCCTTGTTGGCTTCGGCGAGCGCCGGCAGGTCGAGGAAGTAGTGCTCGGTCTGCTCGAAGCGCGGGGTTTCGCCGTTAATCTTGGAGACGGGGTTGATGAGCTCGTCCGGGTCGAGCTCGTTGCCGCAGGCGTCGCACTGGTCGCCACGCGCACCTTCGGCATGGCAAATCGGGCACTCGCCCTCGATGTAGCGGTCGGGCAGGGTACGGCCGGTGGACGGGCTAATCGCCACCTGCTGGGTGCCCTTGTAGATGTAGCCGTTCTCCAAGCACTGCTTGAACATCTCCTGCACCACGTGCTCGTGGTTACCGGTGGTGGTGCGGGTGAACAGGTCGTAGCTCAGGCCGAGGTCGCACAGATCCTTGGCGATCACGCGGTTGTAACGGTTGGCCAGTTCCTGGGCAGTGAGACCTTCCTTCTCCGCCTCGACGAGAATCGGGGTGCCGTGCTCGTCGGTGCCGGACACCATGAGCACATCATTGCCCTTCATGCGCTCGTAGCGCGCGTAGACGTCGGAGGGCACACCAAATCCCGCGACGTGGCCGATATGACGGGGGCCGTTTGCATACGGCCAAGCAACATTCACCAAAACATGACTCATAAGGCTTGATTATCCGGCGCGGCGGGGACACGCCCGGATAGCTGCCGCGCCGCCATCCTCATCCCACTCACCTATCCACCCGCAACTTCCCCACATACTTATCTGTACACCTCTTGCGCGCTTATCCACATACGCATTCGCACACGTATCCGCGCACCCATCCGTACGCACGCCCACGCACATCCGCACACACTTCCGCCTGCCAATATCCACCGAGTTATCCACATCATTTGCGTACCTAGTAAAGTTATGCACTTATCCACCGTTTTCGCCTATCCGGTGGCGCGCAAGCCGCATTTCTGCATATTGTTCGGTCATGGATATCACAGCAGGTCCGATGACGGACATCACAACAGTCGCCTCGCCGGCAACCGCGCAACCTGCGGTGCCGCCGATACTGTTTACCAAGGATCTGCCGGGACCGCTCAGCCTTAACCGTCTGGCCGCCTTCGGCACGTTACATAAGCTCGACGATTCCGCCGGCTACTGGATCGAGCATTCGGGCACACTGTATGGTCGCGCGAAAATCGTCGCGGAGGTCGCCCCGTTTGGCACTGTGGTGTGTTCGATGACCGCCGCTTGGGTATGGCTGGGAGGCCCCGACTTTCCGAGTACCATAGACGTGATTTCCACATCGCACTTCCGCTCGGCATCCGTCAGCCGCCGTATCCGCGTATTCAAAAGATTGACGTTGCCGGAGCAAATCATCAAGCTCGGCGGGCTGCCTGTCACCACGCCAGCCCGTACGGCTTGCGACCTGGTGATGAGTCCTGAAGACATCCCCGATCCTTCCACCGTCAACGCACTGGTGTGCCAGCTGATGTCCGCGTACCAGTTTCGGCCAAACGACTGTCTGCAAATCGTCAAGGAGCATCGGCATCACAAGTACGCCGGACGCGCACGCATGTTTTTTGAATCGGTGCAGCAGGAGATGGACGAACCGGCTTTGGAGCAATGCGCATGACGAGGGGGTTCATTGTCAGAGGCCATCGCAGAGGCCGCCATGCCGCTCACCGTTTACGGCATTTGCGGCAGGCGCAACGGTTGCCTCGCCACGCGGCGGCGGCACACTCATCCGAATCCGCATCGCGCGCAATCTCGGATATGACCGCGCCGCCTGAACCGCCCATCAGACTTACGCCCGCGGTGGCATGTTCGCCCGATACGGATGTTGCCGTGCTCTGGCACATCGCATATCACGTGCCCGAACTGCGTAAATGGCTGGTTGCCAATCCCAAAGCCGACGCGCCTTTGCTGGAATTGGTCTCGCAGCGTGGTGGGCCCGGGGTCCGGCAGGCGTTGGAAATATTGTTCGAGTCGATGGAAGCGTAACGGGGAGATAATCGCCGGCTGCTGCGCTATCCCTTGATTTTCAGCACAGCCGCATACACCTGCTTGCGATTGGCCAACGATCCGTCAGCCAGTGGATGCTCCTGCACCACTTGCGCGATGGCGTCCTTGATACGCAGGCCGTCCTCCAAAGCACGGTCGATGGAGAGCACGGCCATGTCATCCACGCTCAACGTGCTGGGCGCGGCCGCTTCGGCCTCCTCGTTGGACGCGCCGCCGATGACCAGCACCATCTCGCCACGGGGCGGATCATCAATCACACTTTGGCGAATCTCGTCAATCGGGCCGCGACGAATCTGCTCATAATCCTTGGTGAGTTCGCGGCACAGGGCCATCGGGCGATTCGGGCCGAACGCGTCCAGCAGATCGTCCATCGAATCGGCAATGCGATGAGGCGTCTCGTAGAACACGATGGTGCGGCGTTCGGGCAACAGCGTGCGCAGATACTGCACGCGCTCGGAATGCTTTCGCGGTAGGAAGCCTTCGTAGCAGAAGCGGTCGGTGGGCAGGCCGGAGAGGGCGAGCGCGTCGAGCACAGCGGAGGGGCCGGGCGCGCAGGTGACGGGCAGACCGCGTTCAATGGCACGGCGCACGATGGCCAAGCCGGGGTCGTTGATGGTGGGCATGCCGGCGTCGGATACGACGAGCACGGTGGCGCCGGTTTCGACCTGGTCGAGCAGGCCGTCGGCCTTGTCGCGCTCGTTGTGGTCGTGATAGGCGATGACGCGACCGTTCACATAGACGCCGAGGCGACGGGCGAGATCGTAGAGGCGGCGCGTGTCTTCGGCGGCCACGATATCGGCCCGTTCCAAGAGGGCCACCAGACGGGCTGAAGCGTCGCCGACATTGCCGATCGGGGTGGCGGCGAGCACCACGGTGCCGGCGGGGATGGTCACGGCCGATTCGCGGGATTGGGCGACGGCGGATTCGCCGGCATGAACTTCATCATTGCGTTCAGGCACTTGCGTCACGCTACCGTCAGCGTCATACTGCTCATTCAACTCATCTGCGCTTGTCATACTCCCAGTATTGCCCATGCCACAGAGCAATCCACGACAATCCATGGCGAAATCGAGGCATTCTCCCTTTGCAGGGGCTGATTTCACATGTTCCGGAGGTCTACTTCCGTTTCAAGGGGCTCCTCATCCGGTGAAGCACCAGTACAAACGGCTTTGACGCAACGCTATTCCGCCATTTTGGCGGCGTATCTACTTGACCATCAGCCCCTCGAAACGCAAGTAGACCTCCGGCAAACCCCAAATCAGCCCCTTGAAACGCGAGATGGCAGAATTTCAACGAAAACAAAATGAAAAGACCCTCTGCGGTGGAATGAATGCAGAGGGTCTCGTGGAGCTGACGGTAGTCGAAACCGCGACCTCTTCGATGCGAACGAAGCGCTCTACCAACTGAGCTACAGCCCCTTGGATGTTACTTTGCTCCGCAAAGCAACTCGCAACAATATAGTACGGAGTGCGGTCAAACGCAATTTGACGCCGAAGTGTCGCACGCGTGTCGACACGGTAACGTTTCGGTGTCGCCGGTTGGGCCGCCGCAAGCGCAGCATCGTCCCAGCCGTCTGCCGGCGCAATAGCTCGAACTAAGATCACCACTCCGCCTGGATACCAGGGATACCGCGGCGGCTTGTTCAGTGTCGCAGACGGGGCAAGTCACCCACACCGCTCCGTATGGATACCGCGGCGGCACCCGGCAACGCCATCACGTCTCCAGCACGCCCAACACCTTCTTCTCGTTGTAGAACGCGAACACGATGCCGCCCAAGCCGCACAGCACGGCCGCGCACACGGCGGCGATGCGGTAGCCCGCGCCGGACGCCATGCCGATGGTGGAGACGCCGGTGAACAGCAGCATGGCCACGGACTGGCCCATCTTCATCGCAAAGGTGCGGGCCGCGTAGAACATGCCCTGACGGTCCTGGCCGGTGGTCTTGGAACTGGCGTCGGCGATATTCGCCACGATGGCCTGCGGCAGGATGCCGAACGCGGCCATCGGAATCGCGCCGACCACCGAGAGCACCAAACCCTGGGCCATCGCCGGAATGAAGCCGAGCACGGCCGAACCAAGGGCGCCGGCAAATGCGAACGCACAGGTGAAGATCACGAAGGCAACCAGCAGCAGCCTCTTCTTGCCGACCTTATTGGCCAGAATATTGACCGGCAGATAGAACAGCACAGAGACGCCGGTCATGAGCACGAAGTAGATGGTCGTGGTGGTTTCCGGCAGCTTGAGCAGGCTGGTCACGAAGAACGGCAGACCGGTCTGGAAGGTGGTGATGGCCACCCAGTAGACCACGTCGGAGCATACGAACTTGCGGAATTCGCCGTCGCCGAACGTCTGCTTCAGGGATTCGATGGTCGATTCGGAGGTGGGCTGGGAGTTGACGTAGTCCTTCTCGCGGATGGCCAGCGGCGGCACCAGCATGCACACGAACGCCACGGCGGCCATGATGGTGAAGGTCACGCGGATGGCGGTGATGCGGCCCATCATCGGCACGAACGCGCCCCAAATCACCGGCGCCACGTACGCGATGGCCGTGCCGGCCACCCAAGTGAAGGAGATGGCGGTGGAGATGGTGAGTTGCTGCTTGGAGTCGTGGCCGAGTTCGGCGATGAGCGCGTTGTACGGCGTGCAGTAGAACGTGAGGGCGATGTAGTAGCCGATCACGGTGACGAACAGGAACGCCGCGTTCACCCAGCTGGTGCCGTTGATCGGGCTCCAGAACACGAGCACGGTGACCACCGCGAGCGGCAGGGCGGCGAATTTCAGGAACGGCATACGTCGTCCGGATTTGGCGTCGCAACGGTCGGAGAGGGACGCCACGGCCGGGTCCACGAAGGCGTCGAAGAATCGGGCGAAGGCGGTGATGCCGCCCACCACGGTCACGATGCCGAGCACAACCAGGCCTTGCGGCACGAACACGGTCTGGCCTTGGGAGATGGTCTCCTGGTCAGGTTGGTAGAAATACACGAGCCAGTTGGAGATGATGCCGGAAAGCAGCGCCCACCCGAACTGGCCGACCGCAAACGCCCACACTTTGGCGATGGGGAGATCTCTGATGGCTGACTTCGCCGGTGCAACTTGCACACCCGTTACACTTGCTGTAGTCGCATTGCCCATTCTCACAACCTCCGAATCAACATTGACACAGTGTCAAAATCCAGTATACACCGGCACACCATGCGTTCTACGATAGTGGGCATGACAAGTCTGACCGAGCAACTGCCATACGTATACGCTTTTCCTGATGCGTTGGGGACCGGATTACTGGTGCACACCGAGAGCGTATTGGACGATGAGATACGCGATCGTATTGGCTCGTTCATCCATGAATATGAGGTTGTATTATCTCGATTCCGCGATGATTCCATCGTCGGCCGGATGCGCACGGCCGCACATGGCGGCACGTTCGATTTTCCCGACTGGGCATCGGGTCTGTTTGGCCTGTACGACCGCCTGTTTGCGGCAACCGATGGGGCGACCGACCCGTGCGTGGGCGAGGATTTGATTCGGCTTGGCTATGACGAGTCGTATTCGTTTACGCCTGCGCCAGATGCCGCTGAACATGCAGGCGCGATCCACGGACGAGCCATTTGGTCAGCCGACGTTGAGCGGCATGGCACAACACTGGTGACGCGCGGACCGGTCGCGCTCGATTTCGGCGCGTGCGGTAAGGGGTATTTGGTGGATTTGCTTGCGGGGATGTTGGGTGATGGCGCGGGTCACCCTCAACCCATTCAATACGTCATCGACGCCGGGGGTGATTTGCTAGTGCACACGGACGAACCAATCACCATCGCCCTTGAAGATCCTGCCGATCCGGCCAACGCCGTAGGTACGGTCGAAATCAGCCACGGCGCATTCTGCGCGAGCTCCCCCAGCCGCCGCCACTGGTCTGACGCCGCAGGTCACCAACTTCACCATCTGCTCAACGCCATCGACGGACTACCGGTTGACGATGTAGCCGCCACATGGGTGGCCGTCACGCCGCCATCGAGCGCCATAACCACGAAGACATCGACGCATGCCAGCAATGCCTCGACAACGGCAAACCGCGATACCGACGATTCGTCGAACACCGTTGCAGCACACGTCCCTGTCACACTGGCCGACGGACTCGCCACTGCTCTGTTCACCACCTCGGCCACCCAGTTACGCGCTCATTTCCCCTTCGAATGCGCCATCCTCAACGCCAACCGCACCGCCGCACAATCCCCCAATTTTCCCGGCGGCTTTTTCACACACTAATGTACGAAATCATCAGTATCACATCCCTCGGGCGGACCGATGGGTTGCTCCCCTCAGTCAGCTACGCTGACAGCTCCCCTCGGAGAGGGGAGCCGAGTATAGCTAATCCGCTAATCCGCTAACGCAGGAAACAATCCGTCAGTCAGCGAGTGCGAACTGGCTGTTGTAGAGGTCGGCGTAAAAACCGCCCGCCCCCAGCAGCTCGTCGTGCGTGCCGCGCTCGATCACGTCGCCGTGGTTCATGACGAGGATCATGTCGGCGTCGCGAATCGTGGAGAGGCGGTGCGCGATCACAAAGCTCGTACGCCCCACGGTCAGCGCGTCCATGGCCTTCTGGATCAGCTCTTCGGTGCGGGTATCGACCGAGGAGGTGGCCTCGTCGAGAATCAGGATCGGCGCGTCCTGCACCATCGCGCGGGCGATGGTCAGCAGCTGCTTCTGCCCCTGGGACAACGACGACTTGTCGTCGAGCACGGTGTCATAGCCGTCCGGCAGCGAGCGGATGAAGTGGTCGAGGCCCACGGCCTTGCACGCATCCTCGATCTGCTTGTTGGTCACGCCGGGCTTGGAGTAGGCGATGTTCTCGCGCACAGTGCCGCGGAACACCCACGTATCCTGCAGCACCATGGAGAACTGGTCGTGCACGTTCCAGCGCGGCACGGACTTGGTGTCCACGCCGTCAATCGCAATCGAGCCGCCGGAAATCTCATAGAAGCGCATGAGCAGGTTGACCATGGTGGTCTTGCCGGCACCGGTCGGGCCGACGATGGCGACCTTCTGCCCGGCCTTGACGGAGGCGGAGAAGTCGTGGATGATCGGCTTGCCCGGTTCGTAACCGAACTGTACGTGGCTGAATTCCACGTCGCCCTTCACTTCGTGACCGTTGGCCCCGAGCAAAGCGGACTTGCCGGATTCGTCCTCCATCTCCGGCTCCTCAAGGAAGCCGAACACGCGTTCGGCGGCCGCCGCGCAACGCTGCAGGTTCTGGAAGGCCTGGGCGAACTGCGCCAACGGCTGGGTGAACAGGCGGACATACATCATGAACGCCACAATCACGCCGAACTCGATCTGCCCGTCGAGCGCGAGCGCCGCGCCCACCACGCACACCACCACGTAGCCGAAGTTGCCCACGAAATTCATGAGCGGCATCATCAGGCCGGAGAGGAACTGCGACTTCCAGCCGGACTCGTAGAGGTCCGAGTTGTACTTCTCGAAGCGGCGGATCGAATCGGCCTCGCCGTTGTATGCCTTGACGATGAGGTGGCCGGCGTACATCTCCTCCACGTGGCCGTTGACGTCACCTAGCGCCATCTGCTGCCGGGCGAAGTACTTCTGGGAGGACTTCATGATGGCCATCATGATGATCAGGCCGATGAGGCTGGCACCGATGGCGCACAGGGTCATGATCACGTTGTTGTAGAACATCATCACCAGCGCGCCCACGAACAGCGTCACCGAGGTAATCAGCGAGCCGAGCGACTGCCCCAGCGTCTGGCCGATGGCGTCCACATCGTTGGTGATGCGCGACAGCACGTCGCCGTAGCTAACCTTGTCGAAGTATTTGAGCGGCAGTTTGTTGATTTTGACCGAGATGGACTCGCGCAGTCGCTGGGCGGTGCGCTGGGTGACGTTGGCCATCATCCAGCTTTGCACGTAGCCGAGCACGGCGTAGCCCACGTATAGGGCCACCAAAGTCCAGGCGATGTGGCCCACCGTGCCGAAATCTACCGAGTTCATCACCGGTCTGCCGTTAACGATGGCGGGCAGACCTTTGACGATCTCGTTGGTCATGTCCTTGAGCTTGTCCGGGCCGACGATCTGGCAGACGGTGCCGGCCGCGCCCAGGATGAGCGCGATGATGATGACGGGAAGATAGTTGCGGCAATAGTTCACGAGCTTGCCCATGACTTTGCCGAAATCATGGGGCTCTTCGACGGCACGCCTGCCGCCCATTGGTCCTCTTGGCATTTGTTTTACTCCTTAAAAGTCCGTATTGACCTCCCTCTGATGAAGGAGGTGGCGCGAAGCGCCGGAGGGAGAGAAGCCGTACGCGACTACCCCTCAGTCAGCTGTGCTGTTTTATTCGCTCGCTTATCAGCTCGTCTTCGCCTGGGAACAGCCCACTGGGCTGTTCCCTTTACGGCTCAGCCCCTGACATGGGGAGCTACCGCTGCCGCCCCCCCTACGCCGTAAGCTCCGACTGGCTGAGCTGGGATTCGGCGATCTGGCGGTATACGTCGCAGTTGTCGAGCAGTTCCTTGTGCGTGCCCTGACCCACGACCTTGCCGTCGTCGAGCACGACGATGCGGTCGGCGTTCATGATGGTGCCGATGCGCTGGGCCACGATGAGCTTGGTGGAATCCTTGGCCTCGCGGGCGAGCGCGTCGCGCACTTCGCGGTCGGTCTTGAAGTCGAGCGCGGAGAACGAGTCGTCGAAAATCAGGATTTCCGGGTGACGGTACACCGCGCGCGCAATCGACAGGCGCTGCTTCTGGCCGCCGGACACGTTCGATCCGCCTTGGGCGATCGCGGCGGAATACCCGCCGTCCATGCGCGCCACGAACTCGCTGGCCTGCGCCACGTCGGCGGCGGCCTTGACGCGATTCAGCTGCTCGGCCGGTATATCGGCACCTTCCGCGGCCTCGCCAGCGGCGATCAACGCGGCCTCGCGCTTGCGCCCGGCCGGGGTGGAGGTATCGGCCATCTCGACCTCCGCCGGGTCGCCCGGCTGATCGCCGTAGCTCACGTTGGAGGCCACGGTGCCCTTGAACAGCACGGACTGCTGCGGCACGTAGCCGATCTTGTCGCGCAGGGCCTTCAGGTCGTAGTCGCGCACGTCCACGCCGTCGACCAACACCTGGCCTTGGCTGGTGTCATAGAAGCGCGGCACGAGATTGATAAGAGACGACTTGCCGGAGCCGGTGGAGCCGATGAATGCCACCGTCTGGCCCTGCTCGGCGGTGAAGTTGATGCCTTCCAGCATCGCCTCGCGCGAATCCGGGTAGGTGAAGCTGACGTTGCGGAATTCCACGGTGCCCCTCTGGCCGGTTTTGGCCACGTCGGCGGCGGTTTTGGTGCCGTTCTCGACGATTGGCTCAGTGTCGAGCACCTCCATGATGCGCTGCGCGGACACGTCGGCGCGCGGCCAGAGCACGAACACCATGCTCATGAGCAGGAAGCTCATGATGACCTGCACGGAGTAGTTGGAGAACACGACCATGTTGGAGAACACGGTGAGCTTGTCCTTGAGCCCGGCGGCATCGATCAGGTAGGTACCGATCCAGTAGACGGCAAGCATCAGACCGTTCATGATGGTGTTCATCAGCGGCATCATGAACGCCATGACGCGGTTGGTGAACAGCTGGGTGTCGGTGAGGTCCTTGTTGGCCTTGGTGAATTTGGCTTCCTGGTAGTCCTCGGCGTTGTAGGCGCGCACCACACGCAGGCCGGTGAGGTTCTCGCGGGCCACGAGGTTGATGTTGTCGGTCAGGGCCTGCATGGCCTTGAATTTCGGCATGACCATGGCCATCATGATGACGATGGCCGCCAGCAGAATCACTACGGCGATTCCGGTGGCGAGCGTCCATTCGAAGCCTTCGCCGGCGATCTTGCACACGGCCCATACTGCCATAATCGGCGATTTGACGATGAGCTGCAGACCCATGGTGATGAACATCTGCACCTGCGTGACGTCGTTGGTGGAGCGGGTGATGAGGCTGGCGGTGGAGAACTTGCTCATTTCGGCCGGGCCGAAGGACTCGACCTTGCGGAATTCGAGCGAGCGCAGACGCTGGGTGAACGAGGCCGCCACGCGCGCAGCGATGTAGCCGGTGATGATGGCACACGCCGCGGATCCGAGCGAGATGAGCAGCATCTTGCCGCCGGCAATCCAAATGTCCTTCATGTGGCTGCCCGGCGTTTCGACCAGCGTGGTGATGTCTGACATATAGTCGGGCAATTTCAGGTCGAAGTAGACCTGCCCGACGATGGTCACCAGGGCGATGAGCATCTGACCGATCTCCGCTTTGGAGAGGTATTTCATGATGCGAAGCATTGGTTTCCCCTTGTGTTGGTTGGGTTGGTTATTGGTTATTGACGATTGGTTCTTAAGTTGGCTGGGTTATCGGCGATTATCGGTTCACGATGTCTTAATAGTTTCTATTGTTTGATTACTTACACTGTGAGATATTACGCGCACTTCTGCATGTTCGCTGTGAGCGTCCTCAATTAGCCTTGCCGATTAGTTCTCCGCGCGCTTAGCTGCCATGTGTTCAGCCACGCGCTTGCCCCGCTCCACGAATGCCTCACGCACCTGTTCAGCAGTCGGCCGAGGCTGTCCCGGATGGCAAATCGACATATATGTGGTGAACTCAGACACCAGGTCAACGAATTCGCGCGTGCGCCGCTCCCCCATTTGCGAGAAAATCCAGCAAATTGCGGAACGCATTTCCTCTATCATCCGATGAGACTGCTCGCGCCCGGAATCAGTGAGATTCACGCGAATAATGCGCCGATCCTTGGAATCAATGTCACGCGTGACCCAGCCTTTTTTCTCCAGAGACGACAGCACAGTGGAGATGCGGCCGGAACTGGCCTGCAGCGCCGATGCCAATTGCGATGGCGTTTGCGTCCCCTTCATGGACAGCTCCCGGAGCACGAACTGCTCACCATGGGCTCCACGAGTGAATTCCCTCTGCATTGTCGAACGATTGCCCCACACGCTGGCATACAGTTCACTAACTGCTTCCTGCTCAAATCCCATAAGAGCACCATCCATTTCCATTCGCTACACGGCAGAGCGCCGCAAACACCCCAAGAATATCTCACACCGTAAACAATTCATTACTAGAAACTATTTTTGGAACGCATAATGCACACACTCCACGCTCTTTGATATTCTGAAAGCCGCATAGATATTCACTTCGGGGCGTCGTCTAAGAATATTTGCTGGGCCAACGGTAGCGACGTTGGCATTGTGCTCCATGAGGTATCTGGTCGAAAAGGCGGACGAAGACAGACCAGTTGGGCGGAGCGCGCCCACACCTCAAAACCATTGCAATTATTGGCTTTGACCATTTTCGTGGAGTCACGAAAATGGTCATGAAAAACATAAGGACACACCCATGAACCGCGACGAAATCACACGCAAAACCAGCGAACTCAGCACTCCCGATACGCCTGCTATCTCATTGCTCAAAACGGTGATCCAAAGAAAGAAGAAGTGGCACTTCTCCAGAGCTATTTTGCCGTTCAGACTCGCAAAACGGAAATCATTGAGCAACGCATGGGAGAAATCAGCCGGCTCGCCGGCCGAGAGGCCCTTGCCACTGCAGAGAAGAAACTCTATCCGTATACCCAAATCACACACAACAAAACCGCACAAGTGCACATGTACACGCCCAACCACGCCGCAGAACGCCGGCAAGGATGTGATACAGGCCACAGAAAGCGTTGTACCGCCTAGGCAATGCAACAATTGTCCGCTATGCTCTGAAGGCAGATGGCGGCACGGATGCCATCCCAAAGAGGGGGTATGACCATGATTCGGGGTATGAACCTATGCAGCATCGCCGGCTGCACGCACGAAGCAGAAGAAGCGGGCATGTGCAACATGCATTTCACATCGGCGCTGGTTCACGGAGCGCTGCACTACACTGCGGGCGGACGTCCGTCGCACTGCTGAGCGCAACAACAAAGCAAAACAACCAGTAACGCTCAACGGCTTCCACATGTTCATGCTCTAATTGCATGTACTTGCAGACACAATGGCCGGTCTGAGCCAACTGCCCTCGCATGGAGCAGCTGGCTCAGACCGGCCATTATTGTTGCTTTGTACTGTTTGCACTGTATTGCGCCTGCATTGCGCAAGCTCGGGCGCACTCGGGTGCACTCGCTGAGTGGCGTGAATCGCAGATTGCTCAATAGCAACGCAATCCACGCCACTCAGCAGTTGCCATGGTTATGCGCGGCGTTTGCGGATGACGAGCAAGGCACCAGCCGCAGCTGTCAGCACCACAACCACGACCGCAATGGCAGCCACGGCAACACCCGTATTCGAAAGGGGCGCAGCGCCATTAGCAGCCGGCTTATTCGTGGCAGTGTTACCGGGCTTAGCAGTGTTGCCAGGATTGTTGGTATCGCCGGGCTTCTGCTCTCCAGGGCCGGGAGTGACCTCCGTGGCCGTGACCGTGACTTCGAACGTCGCGTTCACGCCACGATAAGAGACGGTGATGGTCTTCGTGCCTGCGGTGGCAGAATCAAAGCCAGTGAACTTCAGATCACCATCAGTTGGATCAATCAGCTTGCGCAGCGTTTCGGTATCGCCGACTTTGTAAATGGCGGATACCTTCACATCGGCAGCGTTGAACTTATCGCCTACCTGATAGGAATCCTTGGTCGCTTCCACAGCAAGCTCGGCCAACTGAGGCAGTTCGCCGAATGTCACTGCGTAGGTTTTCGCCGTGCCATCCTCAGCAGTTACAGTCACCGTGGCCACGCCGTTGTTCTCGGCCGAAGCCTGCTCCACTTGCACCGTAGCCTTTGCGTCAGCAGCAGTCGCCTCCACCGTCGGGTAGGAAGCAGCATCTCCAGCCAGCGCACCGGCATATTTAGTGGTATCCGCGGAGAATCCGTCAACCGTCTTGCCATCCACAGTCAGATCAGCAAGATTGGCGTTACTAGACGGCTGCGGCTCTGGTGTCGCTTCACCTTCGGCGATGCGTACTTCAGCGATCTTGGCATAGTCATTGCCATCGGCGTAGGTGAAGTTGAGGCGAATGCCCTTGGTGGCGGGCAGAGCGCTCACATCGGCTTCCGTCACGGCTCCAGCAGCACCATTCACAGTGACTGCCGGCAGCGTGGCATCAGTCCACGTGGCGCTGTCTTCAGCTAGGTACGATACAGTGAAGCTCTTCGGAGCGGCCTCGCCCTTGGCCTTATCCACCGCAACGCTGAGCTTGCCCAGCTGATATGCCTTATCGAAGGTGTAGCTGAGCCACGGCGAGGTGTCGCCGGTGCCCCAGTTCGACCAGTTGGTGCTCAGGTTGTTGTCGCAAGTCAGGTCGGCCGTAGAAGCGGAGGCCCAGCTGCTGGCCGGCTCATACTTCGAGGCCGCAGCGGACGAGCAGAACAACCGGGCAAGGTTGCTTTCCACAGTCACGGTGAACGTGGCGGTTACTGAAGAATCAGCGACAAGACGCACCGTCACGGTTTGCTCGCCCAATTTGGTGGTGTCGAAGCCTTCCAGCGTGTATTCGCTTGGCTCCAGCACACGCGTTTTGCCATTGGTGAGCGTGGCGGTAACCGTCACGTCCCGAAGCGCGAGCATCTGCCCCTTGGCGATAGTGGCTTCAGGGTCCTTAGCCGCGATGGACTCCACAGCAGCAGTCTGCGAACCGAACGCAGTGCCGTTGAAGGCCACGGTGAATGCGCCGGCATTGCTGTTCGACGTGGCGAAGACACCGGCATCGAGCCCGGTTGCGTCCGCACCGGTCAGCGTTACCGTAGCGACATCCTGCCATTCATCGTTCGCGGAAGCACGCCAGTAGCCTTTCAGGGTATCGGTTGCGGCGCGCTCCAGCTTGAGTTGCACTTGGTCGCCGAAGCCGGCACCAACATGCGATGTTTCCTTATCGATGTAGCCATCGGCATTGGAATCGTACTGCATGTAAACGCCGCTTGGGCTGGCAAGTAACGTGGCATATCCCTTGCCGCCGTTAGCGTCAGCAAGACCGTTACGAACCACCAGGCCGGCACGCGGATCGCCATTACCGCCCAAGTCGAGCGGCTTGACCGTGGTTTCCAACGTTTCGTTCACGTCCAGAGCATCAGGCTGGTACACCGCGCTGCCCTCGTTGCGATCCGTCCAGACACCACGATTGGCGTTGTCCGTAACGGTGAAGTCATAGGTACCGCCGGATGCGGCGACCTGGCACGCGCTGCCGCCCTTCCAATGGGCTTCCTTCCAACTTCCGGAAATCGGGTTGGAGCAGGAAACGTCGATGGTTCTGCGGAATGTGCGGCCCGGGTTGAAGTTGCTGCTCTCGGCAAGAGTGCCCGTAATGGTGTAGGTTCCCGGCACATTGAATGCGTAGGTGCTGCCGGCAGCCTTGGTCGACTTGCTGACTGCCGTACCGCCTTCCACATTCCATGTCACCTTGGTAGCAATGGTATCGTCGCCTTCCTTGACGTTGACGGTGTCCGGCAGAGTAACGGTTCCGCCCGTGTTCACGGTCTTCGGGAGATCATCGCCGGTTTCCACAGTCCAGTTGACCAGCTTGCCCTTGGCGCTACCATGGTTGTCCCAATAGTTCAGATCCCAGCCGTCGGGCTCGCCTTCTTGAGCAGGATTATGCATTTCGATGGTGCCGTTCTCACCGATGGTCAGCGGCAGCCAAACATAGGTGGAATCGGCTTTACCGGAATCCCAACGGTCACCAAGGTAGATGAAGTGACCTTTCTCCTGGTCTACTGCGAGCACACTAGCCGACTGCGAACCGAATGTGGTGCCGCGGGTATCGCCCACAGACAACAGACCATCCGCGCCTTCCGGCATGTTGTTGTACCACGTGTTCTCGTTGGCATCGTCCTTTTCCACGCCACGGGTCCAGCTTCCCAGCATGGAGTCGGCGGTGTAGTAGGTCTGCTTGTTCGGGTCCCAGCCGGTTGCACCAGATGCGATGATGTTGTAACGCCCGTCATATTGGAATACGGCAGGAGCTTCCAGCGAACCATTTTGTTTGACGATTTGGAAATCTTCGCCACGCACCGGGGCATCCGTAGTACCGTCTGCAAGAATGTATGGGTACTGCCCGTCAGCAGAGTACTGCTTTTGTCCCTCGGACTGGTCCACATTCGTGGTCTTGACTACATTGGTGTAATCATCGTTAAGCTTGGCGATATACAGCGTGGCATTGGCTTCGGAAGAATACAGTACATAGGCACTGTCGTCCTTCGGATCCACGAACACAGTCATATCGCGGCTGTCACCGTTCTCACCCCAGCTGGGGTTACCTGCGGCTTCTTTCCAATTGTTCTGGTTAGGCAAACGATAGGCACCCACCATAGTGAACGGGCCCGCCGGATTGTCGGAAACAGCCACGCCCGCAAGTGCACGTGCATAGTTGGAACCGCCCGGCGTGGTGCTTCCATCGGAATGCCACCACAGCACGTATTGCTTGTTCTTCTTGTTGTAGATGATCTTCGGACGCTCGAAAATGCCCTGTACGGAATCAACCGCGCCATCACCATCCTGATCGGGGTTGGTGTTGAGGTACGGGAAGATTGCGTCGGCCTTGGCAGCGTCCACACTGCCGTCGGACTTGGTCAGGTTGTAGGCCTTGTCGAAGTAGGCGTAATCGGCATTGCTCTTATCCGTCAACTGAGATTTGCTGGTCACCGCACGCAGCGCCACACCAAGATCGGTCCAGTTGTATAGATCTGTCGACATATAAGCATGAACACCGGGGCTGTTGTCGTAACCGTTAGAACGGTCTTCGCCATACCAGTAGTAGGCGTCGCCAACCTTGACCACTTGGCCACCGTGCGCTTGGATGTGTGTGCCGCCATTATCATTGGCGTTCTTGGCATACCAATATGGCTGGAAGTAATCGCTAGCGTTCTTGCCCGGATCGGCTGTGGGCTGGAACTTGGTGTATGTCGGCACTTGGCCGATGGCAGGCAGGTAATCCACACCTGCCGCACTGGCACTTGCAGCGGCCAGCCCGCATGACAATAGCGTTGCCGCGGCGGTAATTGCCGCGATAAGAGCGCCCTTGCCCTTATTGTTTATCTTCATTGATTTGGTTCCTTGATTGATGATAACGGTTTTTTGAACAAACAGTTATGTCGCTATCCGCGAAGTCAGAAAAGGGCCGACAAATCAATATACCGATACTGAAAACTCAGTATTCAACTTGTCGGACCAATTATGCTCAAAGAGCGGAGGAACCGGCCGGCAATAGTCAATATTGCCGGCTTGTTCCTTCCCCCATTACTGCGCGAGGGTGCTATGCACGCTTGCGCAGCATGAACAATGCACCCGCGGCAGCGGCCAGCAGAGCGACAGCGCCAGCGATGGCGGCAACACTGGAACCGGTGTTGGCCACCGTGTTCTTGTTGCCGTTGCCGGTGGCACCGGGCTTGTTGGTGCTGCCGGGCTTCTGTTCTTCAGGGCCAGGGGCGACTGCGTTGGCCTTGACCGTGACGTTGAAGGTCGCGGTCACACCACGGTAGGAGACGGTAATCGCCTTCTTGCCTGCGGCGGTGGAGTCGAACGAGCCAATCGCAAGCTGCGGGTCGTCAAGAGCGACCGGCACTTCCTTGGTCTTGTCGCCACTCTGATAGACGGCAGTAACCTTCAGACCGGCGGTATCGAGCTTGTCGCCGATGGCGTACTCGATCTTCGTGGGTCCGGTCACCTTGAGCGAAGCCAAAGTGAAGGCTTTGAAGGTCACCGTGTAGGTCTTCGTCTCAGACTCGTCGGCTGAGGTCACCGTAATGGTGGCCTTGCCGCCAAGCTTGCCGTTCTCAACCGCGTCGCCAGTCACCTTGACGGCGGCGGCATTGTCGGTGGCGAAGGCCTGCAGCACCGGGTTTGCCTCGGCGTCGACCGGCAGATCAACCGTGTAGTCGGTCTTGGACGGGTCGAAGCCTTCAACGGTTTCGCCGTCAAGACGCAGGTCGCCCAGCGTGGCATCGGATGCTGGCTGCGGGGTGAGTACCGTGCTGTCTTGTGCGAACACCTGGATCTCAGCCACGTTGATGTACACCTTGGTGTCCTGCAATGTGTTAGTCAGGCGGATGGCCTTGGCCTTTACCGGGGTGCCGAGCACGAAGTCAACGGTCGGGGTGTCGGCGGCGGTGATGCCGTCGGAGCCAGAGCCGGCATCGCCGGCCTGTATCTTCCAGCCATCCTTGGTACCGACTCCATGCCATTCGCCAGCCTCATCCTGGTATTCCAGCGTCTGGCTCTTCGGCCAAGACGCACGACCATCGTAGTAGAAGAAGGTCTTCACTTCGGTGATGGTCTGAGCTTCGTCGAAGGTGAACGTGGCGACCGGGTCCACCGTCGAGGCTGTGGAAGCCCAAGTGGACCAACCCTTTGACGTAGTGTCACCATCGATGGCCTTGGAAGCGGAGGCACCCTCCTGGAAGTTCACCGAGAAGTTCGTGCCAGAGGCCGCGGCGATGTTCTTCGCAGCACCCTGAACCGGCGTCACGAATGCCTGAATTTCGGTGGCGTTCATGTAGTCGTTGTTCACGGTGTTCACAATGCGCACCTTCGTGGCATTCACTGTGCCCTTATCGGCCTTGAACGTCACCGTCTGGCCTGCGGCAGGCTTAACATCGCTACCGAATTGCATCCACGTCTCGCCATCAGTGGTGTACTCGGCCTTGGCGGAAGCCGGAGCCTTGTCACCATACGTAATGGTCACTCTGCTAAGCTCACACTCAGAGCCGAAGTCAATCGTGGCGGTCGGGCTGGCGGAATAGTCACCAGCAGAGTTCCACGTCACCCAGGCTTCAGCTGACGTGTCACCATCGGTGAGCTTCTTCCACTGATCGCCCTTGCTGTATTCCGTCTGCTGGTTGGTCACGGTCAGGCTGGAAGCAGTGTCGGCCACATTCTCAGGCGTGGCGGCGGTGACATAGATCGCGCCTTTCAGCGCAATCGTGGTCGCGTCGTCCAGCTGGTAAGTACCGGTCACGGCAATGTTGTCGCCAGCCTTGGCATCGGCGAGCTTGGTATCAAGCCCATCGAAGTTCCACGTAACCTTAGCCGCATCGCCCTCGAATGCAGGCGATGCCTTGACGTGCAGATACACCGGCGCAGCCTCAAGCGCGGCCTTCGCCTCGCTCGCACTGGTGCCGGCCAGCACTGTAGCCGATACCGGATCGGAAACGGTGAGCGCGCCAACGTAGACCGTAGCGGCGACATTGAACTCGTTGCCGTACACATCGGTGGCGGTAGCGGTGGCTTCGTAGGTGCCTTCCTTGGCCACATCGACCTTGGAAGTATCCCAGTTGGCAACCGTGGCCTTGCCTTCGCCCCAGGTGTAGTAGAGCGTGACTTCGGTCGGCAGCGCGGCCTTCTCGTTAACGGCGGTCTGCACGTTCACGGTCTTCTGGCTGGTCGGCGTTACATTGCGTAGAGTCCATGTCTGGTTGGCGGATGGCGAAGTGCCGCTCGGTGACTGCCACAAGCCAACCTTCGTGCCGACTGTGGTACCAGAGTTATCCACATCGAGGTTCGTCTTAGTCGCGGCATTGAGCAGCTGGTAGGTCGAACCATCGGAAGTGTTGAGAATCCACTTGGCAGCCGGGTCGGACTTAGCGGCCTCAACCGTTTCGTTGGAAAGCGCGTTCGTGCCATCCTTGGACACCAGCACCTTGCCTTCGGCGTTAGTAATCACATAAGCCTTGAGATCAGGGCGCTCGGAGTCGGCGGGCTGCTCGATCTGGGTAAAGGTCCAAGTCTGCTTCTTGGCGTTCTCGGCATCGGAAGCGACGTTGGCCAGGGACAGCGCGGAATCACCAGAAGTGGTATCAGCCACGGCCTTGCCGGACTGCTTACCAACGAGCTGGTAAGTGTCGCCGGTCTCGACGGCAGCATCCTTAGCGTAGCCGGTCACGCCAGTGAGCTGGATGGAGGCGATAGAACGGGCGGGCACAGTGACCGTAGCGGTCTTGGCAGCCTTGTCAATCATCACAGAGCCTTCAGCTTGCTTGACGTTGCTGGTCTTGGCGAAGACTTCCGGAGTGGCGGAATCGACACCCGCGTTCTTGTCTTCGGCAGAGGTTTCGGTGGTCAGGTAGAGCTCACCGTAAGCGTTGTCGGCAATCTCGCCGTACTTCGACAGGTCGATGACGAAGGTCTGGTCAGAGGTGCCGGAGTTGCGGTGGATGACGGTCTGTGTCTTGCCATCGTCGGAGGTGGCAGTCATGTTGTTGTCCTCATCGTTGTTGGCGATGACCTTGTCGCCCGCGTGGATGAAGTGGGTGATGGCCTTGACGCCGTTGTACTTGGCGTTTGCAATAACCGTGCACGGTTCAAGTCCATCGGTGGTACCGCCGTTGTTGTTCACGCGGCGCTCGGAGTAGAGCTTGCCGTCCATGCCAGCCACGGTGCAGTCGAAGTCGATGAGCACGGTGCCCCAGTTGGTGTTCTCACCGGCCGGATTCACATTCGAGCCCATCTGCATGTTGTAGAGGTCCTCGACCACCTGCCAGAAGGTGAAGTCCTTGGACTGCAGGCGGGTGACGTTGGAGCTGATCTTGCTCATCATGCCCAGCGCGTTGTCGAAACCGTACGGGTTGTAGGAGCCAGACTGCCAGGAGCCGTCCACCTCGCTCATCGACAGCTTCTTGCCGTCTGCCTGAGCGATATCGCGCGACTGCATCTGGTTGCTGTCGGAGTAGGCGTGAACGTTGTACTGGCCGATAAGGTCCTTGATCGCCTGCGGGTACTGGTTGTACGACTTGACGAAGTCGGCGGAGTTCGTGGCATCGGTGGCTGCGATGATGGTGTCATCATTGTCCTTGAGCGCCTCAGCGAGTGCGGTAATCGTCTGCTGCTGCTGGGCGTTGCTGACATGCATACCCTCCTGCGGCTTCTTCAGCGCGTTGGAGTATGGGGTGACGGACCTATCTTTGTCGGAGTAGTACTTATCCCAGTAGTTGTTAATGAGCTTGGTGTTGTCATCGCTCTCATCGGTGTACTTCGAAGCCATGTCGCCCGGAGTGCCCCAGTAACTGGTCTCGGACTCGTTGAACGGCTCGACCGTGTCAACGTTTGCGCCAAGGCTTTCGAGGTGCTCGACGTTCTTGGCCATGTACTGAGCGAATTTCTCAGGGTTTGCAAGATTATTGCTACCGGAGTTGCGTCCACCAGTGGCGTAACCGCTGTTGGTCAGGAACCACGGAGCGGAGTTGGCGAAGGCCTCTACGTCGGTGATGTCAGGGTTATCGCCGGTGGCACCGCGCTCAATCCACCAGTCTTGGGCGGCGGACTTGGAGAAGTCATACTGGTTGTCGTCAGTCGGGTCGAATGCCGCAGCCAGCTTGTCTTTGTCGGCCTGCTTGGTGGTTACGCCATTGCCATACGTGCCGGAGCCGGTGGCGTCATCTTTCCACGTGCCAGGCACGGCAGCGCCTTGGCGCATGAATGGGTAGCCGTAGGCAACATCGGAGGCATTGCCGCCGCCCACGTTGTAGCGGGCCATGTTCAGGTCCAGTCCTTCATCACCGAAGATGGACTGGTAGAACTGTTCGCGCAGCTGTTTGCCGTATTCCACAGCCTTAGCCTTGGAAGCGTCATCGCCGAGATTGGTGGTGATGGCCGATTCCTCGCCGAGGCTGCCGGTGGCGTTGGCGAACCAAGCCAGTGAGGTGCCCCAGCCATCGAAACTGTTGGCATACCACGGGTTCGGGGTCACGGTAATGGCATCGTTATCAGCCGCATACGCAGTGCCGGCAACCGCAAACGCCCCTCCTCCCACTAGTGTTGCCGCCGCAACCATTGCAGCAAGCGATTTGCTCAGTACCTTCATTGGTCTCCTTAGTGTTCCTGCTATCCGCCTTATACCGGAAAAAACGGCCTTTGCTTCACTGAGCCGGCCTCTTTGCCTGATACATGACCTACGTCGACTCCTTCTTTCGGCGCAGCCAAAATGTTTACGCAAACATTTTGATATGAGCGATTTTATCACAAAACCGTCACCCAGCAAACAACTTCAGAGACCACAAACGACGCACAAAGTCATGAGCCATTCGAATTGCGCTGGCCCAATCGCTACGAATCATATTTGCCGTAGCCCTTAAGTGAATCCCACTGCATCGAGATATCGCGCCCGCTATCCCTTCCGATAACGCCGACCACGCGTGTTGCCTTCAGCAATCAGCTTTCCTTGCGCAACTAAACCGTTTAGGAATTTGCGGACTGTTCTGTTATCGAGCTCTGTTATCTTGGCGAGTTCAGGTACAGTCACATAGTCAACCTCTGTCAAGCGTCGATTCATCGCCGACAGCATCGCTGCCCGCGAATCAATTTCACCCGATGCGGTTGCATCTGCTTTCTTACCATCCACACGTTCCCCGCCAATGAGCCTCGCACCCTCTTCGGCATCTTTCTCAACTACAGATCTCACGCTAGCAAAACCAGAACCATCAACGGTCTTCAGCGCAGGAACAATAGGAATCGTCGCCTCGAATATGTCACCATCGCGGAACTCAGGCTCTCGCTCAGTATATTGCCGGGACGCTCTTATCAGATTCCGCAGTCCGCTACCCGGCTGCTCGGCTATGCCGGTCTGCACAAACACATTAGCGATAATCGGATTCTTTGGCATTGGCGTGAACTCGCCCAGCTTCATTCGACCTTCAAAGAATGAGCGCGAAGCATTAACCGTCCGGATGGATTCATTATCAATGGTGACACGCGCCACCACCGGACTGGAATACTCCCGATGCATGAGGCTGTTTGCCACCAATTCACGGGCGATCATCGTACGCGGGCTCACTCGCTTATCGCCCTTTAACACAAAGCGGTCAGGCAGATTCCGCTCAGTAAATTCACGGAGTTGCTCGTACGAATCGAACAAGTTGGTCCGCACCATAAGTCGGTCATCGTATCGGTCAATATTGTCTCGCCGAACCACGGCATCAGTAATATACGCTGGGCAAACCGAGGAAATGACTTCATCCTTGCCCAAGAGCAGCACTGCAGCAAGATTAAAGCCCTCTTCGCCGGTCGTGTAATCACGATCGTATAGCTTGGCGCTGCGGAACAGTTCTTCGTCAGACATAGTTCCCCAAGGGTGCCCAGCTCGCTGAGCGACCGCCAGCTGCCGCATTCGCGCAATCAGCTCAGGACGCAAATCAAACGGAGTCACGTAACGGAAAATTCGCCGTTCGGAATAGTAGTTCTGCTTGCGAATATACATTTGACTAATCTGGATATCGCTTTCGATGTGTGTATCCACATCAGCAATGCGATCAAACACTGCGCCCTTGAACCGCACAACCGAAGAACTCGGAGCTACCCAAATACGAACAATAATCCGTTCGTCGTACTCGATATGTTCCGTTTCCACCATTGGAGCCGGTTCGAACATCTTACGATTAGACACTACGTTGACAACGTTGCGCTCTATATCACTAACGCGCTTAGAATCGACGCCGAGCACTTGACCGTCATCGTCAACGCCAAGATAAATGCTGCCACCAGAACGATTGGCGAATGAGCATACAGTCTCAAAAGTATCCGTATGAGGCAATTCGCTGCAGCGCTTGAACTCGACCATAGATGATTCACCGGCCTGCAGCACTTGCATAAGTTCATCCTGCGTCATCGCATTCCGCCCTTCATAGCGATAATTCATACATTAGGACATGGCACTTATCGTATTTTAGCATCTAATTAGTACATTAGGACATTGTTTTATGTCCTAATGTACTAATTAGGCGGCTAATTGTACTAATAATTGCACACTGATGTACTAATCCGATGATCGAATGCACTAATTGTCCGCACAAATGCACTAATCGGATGACCGAATGTATCAATGAGACCTATAGGCAGCCGATTGGCTGACGATCAGCCCAGTCATTGGCTATCGGCCGCTAGCCAGTCAGCCGCCAACAGCCAACAGCCACCCAACCAATAGCCGCCAGCCAATCAGCCCGCCCAATCACTCCTTGTGTTCCAGTGCGGCCTTCAAATCGCGGCTACGGTAGCGTTCGCGCAGCATAGAGAATCCACCGAAGCCCACAAGCCACACCAGGCCGGCAATCGCGGAATTGCGCGTATCGTCCGCCAGGAACAGCGTCAGGTAGATGAACACGAAGAACACGATCGCCACCGTGTTGAGCACCTTCCAAGCGGGCATGACGAACCCGTCCGCGATGAAATCGGCGGAACGGCGGTACCTGCGATGCGCCAGCAGCGTCAGGATGTAGATGAACAGGAACACCGCGGAACTGGCGGACGAGAACAGCACGAACGCCCCCGAGATGCCGGGGATGGCGTTGACGATCGGCGACAGCAGTATCAGCGCCGCGGACACCAGGATGGCGCGGGCCGGCACCTTGCGATCGGACACCTTGCCGAGCTTGTTCAGCATCGGGTTCGGCGACACCTCGGACAGCTGGTACAGGTGGCGGCCAGCCGAGTACAGCAGCGAGTTCAGCGCGGAAGATGCGGCGGTGATCACCACGAAGAACACCAGCGCGGACGCCCAATTCAGCCCGGCGTACTGGAACACCATAATGAACGGGGAGGCAAAGGAGCCGTCCTCGTTCGGCTTGAACGAGGTCCACGGCACGATGCACATGATGGCCACCAGTGCGCCCACATAGAAGATGAGCACGCGCACGATAATCTCGTTGATGGCCTTGGGCAGCACCTTGCGCGGATTCTTGGTCTCGGAGACGGTGACGCCCACGAATTCAATCATCTCGTAGGCGAAGAACACCATCTGGAAGCTCATGAGGAAGGCCATCCAACCGTTCGGCGCGAACGAGAAGTTGGCGAACAGGTTGTCGAATCCGGCGTGGCCGGCCGGGCTCACGTGGTCCACGCCGTGAATCTGCACGGCTGGGTAATGGTAGCCGATCACGATCATGACCACGGCGGTGGCGATCATCGCGCAAATCAGCGTGATCTTGATCATCGAGAACCAGAATTCCACCTCGCCGAACACCTTGACGGCAATCAGGTTGATGGAGACCAGCGACACCAGGAAACACAGCTCGATCAGCCATTTCCAATGGGTCAGGTCGATGCCGAACGTGTCGAAGAAGGTGATGAAGTACGTGGAGACGGCCGTGATCTCGGTCATGCCCAGCAGCACGAGCGCGGCCCAATACGTCCAGCCGGCGAAATGCCCCCACCCGTTGCCAAGGTAACGGGTGATGAAATTGATGAAGGTGTGCTGGCTGGGGTCACGGTACATCATTTCGCCGATGGCGCGCATCAGGAAGAACATGATGACACCGACCAGAATGTACACGAAGATGATCGAGGGGCCGGTTAGCGAGATTGACTTGCCCGAGCCCAGGAACAGGCCGGTGCCGATGGTGCCGCCAATGGCGATGAACTGTACGTGGCGATTGCTCAGGCCACGCTCCATCTCGTTGGTCTGGTCCAGGCTTTCGACAGACTTGAGTTTGCCCGTAGCCTGCTGTGTACCACCATTCACATTCGTATCGGCCATACTGATTTCATTTCTCTTCTCTGCCGCCCGATTGTTACGCACCAGACGCGATACTCGTTCAAAACAAGTTCAAACTGTATCACCGAAATATGTCACGAAAACCGCTCAGCTCAAGAATACATGCGATGATACTGTAAATATTCCGCCAAAAAGTTCAATTCATCAACACCAAATTGAACTTCTACCTCTATTCCACGGACTTGAGCGAGCTGACCGGGTCTACGCGATCGAGCACTGGGTTGGTGAACAGCTGCACCAGCAGCGCGAACGCCAGCGTCGCCACCACGGCAATCGCATAGCTGTACCAGTGCACTTCCACTTCGAAATACAGCGACGGCATATTCAACGCAGCAGTCAGTAATCCGCCTATCCACCTGCCAAGCGGCAGACCAACCACCACACCCATACCGGTCAATATCATCATCTCGCGGTTCACGTAGTTGTGCACCTCGCGGTCATAGAAGCCCAGCACCTTCAGTGTGGCCATCTCGCGGATGCGTTCGGACACGTTCGTATTGGCCAACGTAAACAGCACCACCAGCGCCAGGCCGCCGGCGAGCCCCACAATCAGCGCCACCACGGCACCCATCAAATCGAACTTAAACGTGGCGGCCAGATGCGCACAGCTCACGGCCTTGAGCACCGACGATTCCTCGCCCAACCGATCCGCATATTCGGCCTGTTCGGTCTCGGAACCTTTCAGCTTGGCGAGCATCGCGTTCCACGTCAAGGTCGAGGCAGTGCCATCTCCCGAAGCCGAAGACGTCACACCGTCGGCCGCAAACTTCTGGTCGTACAGTCGCTCACTGATGTACACATCAGAGCCGATGAGGTTGCGCGTCACCGCCGCAACCTTCACCTTGGCCCGCCCGCTGCCGCCATTGCTCAACGTGACGGTGTCGCCCGCATGAATATCCAACGAATTGGCTGCGGACTTCGCCACAATCACACCACTATCGTCCAGCGCTACAGTGCCGCCACCCGCTTTGCCGAAGATATTGGGCAGCTCGAACCACCCATCGTCACCGGCCTCTTCCAGCGTGACCATGTCGTTCAGTTTGTTCAACGAATTGTTGGGCACCGTCATCAGCTGCACGGTTTCGCTTTCCTGCGCCGCATTGCTCATCTCGCCGCTATCCACGCGCAGATTCAGCGTTTCGGTGGCCCGGCCATCTTGTGCTACCTGCTTGCGCATCGCGGCGGCGTCATCGTCATTGGCCACCACCATCAAGTCATACTGGTAGATCTGCTCATATTGCTTGACGCCAGTCGTGTCGACGGTGTCGTTAATCGCAAATCCGCAGATAATCAGCGCTGTGCAACCAGCCACGCCGCCCACGGTCATAATCAAACGCGACTTGAATCGGAAGATATTGCGCGCAGTGACTTTGCCGAGGAAGTTCAGCCGGCTCCATACCGGGCGAATCCGCTCCAACAATATGCGAGCGCCCGCCTTCGGCGCCTTCGGGCGCATCAGCGCGGCGGGCGTGTGCCGTATCTCCTCGCGGCAGGCGAGCGCGGTGACCACGCCCACACCGACCACGAACAGCACGATGCCGGCCGAGCCGTACAGCCAGTCGTATTCAAGTCGCACACCGGGCAATATATACAGTCCCTCAATCACCACCATCAGGAATGCCGGGATGCCGAGGAATCCGACCAGCAGACCGATGCCGCCGCCGACCAAGCAGGCGAGCAACGCGAACAGCAGATACCGGCTGGACACGGCGAGTCCGCCATAGCCGAGTCCAAGGTAGGTGCCGATAAGTCCGCGATCTTCCTCGACCATGCGGGTCATGGTGGTCAGGCTCATGAGCACGGCGACCAGCAGGAACACAATCGGGAATGCGCGGCCGATGGATTCGATGGAACTGACATCTGATTTGAGCGAGCTGAATCCGTCGATCGAAGCGCGTGTCTGCACATACCAACGTGCGTTGGCCACATCGTCGATGCGCCGTTGCTGCTTGGCGAATTCGCTTTCCGCTTCGCTTCGCTTCACATCGAGTTAAGACTGCGCATCATCCAGTTTCGCCTTGCCGTCCGCGAGCTGTTGTTCGCCTTCTTCCAGCTGCCGCTCGCCTTCTTCGAGCTGCTGCTTGCCGCTGGCCAGTTGGGCGGCCTGCGCTTCAAGTTGCGCCGACTGGGTTTCGAGGGTTGCGGCATTCGCTTCGAGTTCCGCGGATTTGGTATTGAGCTGTGCCTCTCCTGCAGCCGCTTCCTGTTCCTTGGCGGTCAGTTGCGCGTTCTGCTGGTCCAAGGTGGATTGTGCGGGGGCAATGGTTTCGTTTAATGTGCGCTGCAAATCGGCTTTCTGCTGGGTCAGACTGTCTCGCTGCGTTTGCAGTTCCGTTTGCTTGGCGGCCAGCTGTTGCCGCAGCTCACTGATTGACGGCACTTCAGGCAGGGTAATGCCAAGGCGCGCGAGCAGTTGCTTGATGGCCTGCCATGTGGGTGAGTTGAAGTCGATATTCGGGTCAAGTTGCGCCAGTAGATTGTCGGCCTGTTGAATCATGGACAGCATCTGATCAATTTGTGCCACGCCTTGGTCGATTTGGGTAATGCCCTGTTCGATTTTCGTGCGATTGGCGGTCAGTTCCGTTTGCGCCGCATCGAGCTGTTTGCGAGCCGAGGTGAGCTGCGCTTTGCCCGATTCGAGCTGGGTGCGCGCTTCGGCTATCTGCTGGCGACCTTGCGCGATCTGTTGACGGGCCGATGCAATCTGCGCACGTCCATCGGCGAGCTGCCGTTCGCCATCGGTAATGGTTGTCCTGTTGTTCTCCAATTCGGTACGGCTATCTTGCAATGTCGTTTCGTTGGCTTCCAGCTCGGCCCAGTTGTCGTCGATCTGCTTCTGGGCTTCGTCCAGCTGCTCGTTGGCCTCGTCTTGGGCATCGTCCAGTTTGCGCTGCGCGCTGGAGACGATCTGTTGACGACGGGCTTTCTGGCGTGTGGTCTGTATCTGATGTTCGATACGGTCGGCCACGGTTTTGACGGCTTCATCGTAGGCATCGGAAAACGTGTCAAAATCGGACGCACCAGTGACGGCAACCGATATCGCAGTGTATATATTGCCGGTCACGCCGTCGCTGGGTGCAAAGAACGTATAGTCCTCGGATGAGGTGGACCGGAAGGAGGTCATGCCCGAATAGCCGTCTGGATTGTTGAGGTCGCGCGGGTCAAGTACGACGCCGGTGATGGTGAGTTTCGTGGGGAACTGCGGGGATTGCTCGGCGTCGGCGTCCGTATTGGCGGCGGACTTCGCATCGGATGCCGAGGCATTGGCGGCGACACCTACCGTATCGGCATTATTGGAATCGTCAGTCTCCGTGGCCGCTACCGATATGACGGATGAAGAGGTGTCTTGTGGCGTCACAGTAATGGTGCCGCCAATCTTGAGTCCGCTATCGTTCAGGAACTGCTGAGTCACCGCCACTTCGCCGGCCTTGTTCGGCAGTTCGCCTTGTTGCAGGTACGGCTGATCAAGCCCTTCGGTACCGATTTCCTGCATGGTCACGGTTTTCTTGGTGCCGTCCACCAACGTGGTCACCGTCTGAGAACGTTCGGGCTGCACGGTTTGCACACCGTCGATTCGGCGCAGTGCCGCCGCATCATCATCGGTCAGGCCGTATGTGGATAGCACCTGCAGGTCATGCAGTCCCTGCTGATCGTAAAAACGACCGGCCGCCAGAAAAGCATCGCGGCATCCGGCGTAGATGCCGGTCAGCACGGCCACGCCAAGCAGCGTGATGACGGCGATCGAGACGAACCTTTTCCAGCTGCGCAGCCAGCAACGCAACGTATCTTTGGCAAATACCGCAGAAACGCCCGCTCCTCGACCGCCGCTATCGTCGAGGTTCCGCCGTTTCACAGAATGTTTCACAGGTTGTTTCACGAATCGCCTCGCTTGTTTCACGGGGCGTTTCACAGAGTGTCTTGCAGTGAGCATCGCCAATCACCTACCATTCGATATCGGCGATGGGCCGCGGCGTTGCGTTGACCTCCTCGCTGGTCACCTTGCCGGAGCGGAAGCGAATCACTTTGTGAGCCATCGGTGCAAGCGCGGAATTATGCGTGATGATCATTACGGTCATGCCTTGTGTTTGGCAAATATCCTGCAGCAACTGCAGCACTTCCTTGCCGGTCTCGTAATCGAGCGCACCGGTCGGCTCATCGCACAACAACAGCTTCGGCTTTTTGGCAATCGCGCGGGCGATGGATACACGCTGTTGTTCGCCGCCGGACAGTTGCGCGGGGAAGTTGTCCATCCTCTCCCCCAGTCCGACTTTGCGCAGCGTTTCCCCTGGATCGAAATGGTCAGGGCAGATTTGCGAGGCGAGCTCCACGTTTTCCAGCGCGGTAAGGTTCGGCACAAGATTGTAGAACTGGAAAACGAAGCCGATGTCGTTGCGCCGGTAGGTCACCAGTCCCTTTTTCCGCAGGCCCGTAATATCGCGCCCGCCGACCACTACGCGGCCGGTTGTGGCGGTATCCATGCCGCCCAGAATGTTCAATGCCGTGGTTTTGCCGGCACCGGACTGTCCCAGAATCACGCTTAATTCGCCTTGTTCGGCGGTAAAGCTGGCCTCGTCGAGCGCGCGAATCACACTGCTACCAGAAGGATATTCCTTGACCACATGGTCGAATTCGATATACGCCATCGCACACCTCCAACGCGCTCGTGGCAGCCACCTAGCCCCATAGGCCCCGCCAAAACTTCCTGCTATACTCAAGTAAAACAACACTGTGTCGGTTCTGCAACCAACAGTTGGATTGTGGGTTGTCGGAATTTGGGGAGAAGGCCATGGCCAAAGAATTGACGGAAAGCCGCCGCACCCGCTACACGAGACGTGCCATGCAGGACGCGCTTATCGAGTTGCTGCGCAATCAGCCGCTCGGCTCCATCACCGTTAAAGCGTTGTGCGAGCGGGCCGATGTGAATCGTTCCACGTTTTACGCGCATTATGCGAGCATCGAGGAACTGCTGCACGACATTGAAGACGAAACCATGGCCTGGGTCACCACCGCACTCGAACAGCTACTCGCCCAGCCAGATTCTGCCGGCATCGAGCATGTTATTGAGCGCATCTGCCAGTACATTGCCGACAATCGCAAGCATCTGCAGGTATTGATGAGCCCGAAAGCGGATATCGGCTTCCAGCAGCAGCTGCTGGGATTGATTTACAGCCAGCGCGGCGTAGGCGAACAGTTGCAATCTTCGGCGGGTTACCCAGCCGAGGCGCAGATGCGTATGCGATTCGCCGTGTCCGGCAGCATTGGGCTTTTGCAATATTGGCTCGCCACCGATCTCGCGGCCTCTCCCGAATCGGTGTCCCACACCATCTTCACCATGTGTATGCCTGCCACGCAGTGAACACGGTGAATTCAGTGAACTCAGTGAAGCGTGCGGTTTCATAAGCATCGCTCGCTATAGCTTCGCCTGCTCACCGGCCGCGCCCACGCCCGCGCTTGCGATAGCGCACAAATAGACGATTGACCATTTCTGAGACGATACGGCGGCATAGAATAACGAACGTTGCGCATCGCGGCAAGCCCCGCGTGCGCCAAAACCCAAGAAATGTGAGAGAAGGGCACAATGAGTACTGCTGATGCGCCTAAGAAGCCGCGCGAAACCGACGACGTGCCGGTGCCGGCCACGCTGCGCAAGTCACTGAAGAACCGTCATATCCAGCTGATTGCACTGGGCGGCGCCATCGGAACCGGCCTGTTCTATGGTTCCAGCGAATCCATCGCGCTGGCCGGCCCCTCGATTCTGCTCGCCTACTTGGTTGGCGGCTTCGCAATCTTCATGATCGTGCGCGCGCTGAGCGAAATGTCCGTTGAGGATCCGAAGGCGGGCGCGTTCAGCTACTACGCCACTCGCTACTGGTCCAAGCGCGCCGGCTTCATCTCCGGTTGGAACTACTGGTTCAATTACATCCTCGTCTCGATGGTTGAGCTGTCCGTGGTGGGCAAATTCGTAAACTACTGGTTCCCGGCGATTCCGACATGGGTGTCGGCGGCCGTGTTCTTGGTGATTATCTGCGCCGCCAACCTGCTGGGCGTCTCCAAGTTCGGTGAGTTCGAGTTCTGGTTCGCCATTATCAAGATTGTGGCCGTGATCGCCATGATCGTCGGCGGCCTGGCCGTCATCATCTTCGCTCTGCCCACCGCATCCGGCATCAAAGCGAGCTTTGCCAACTGGTTCACCTTGGAAGGGGGCTTCTTCCCGAACGGTCTCATGGAGCAGACTAAGGACGGCACCTGGACCGGCCTGTTGATGGCGCTTGTCGTGGTGATGTTCAGCTTCGGCGGCACCGAGCTCATCGGCATCACCGCCGGCGAAACCGAGGACCCTCGTCGTACGATTCCCCGCGCCACCAATGACATTATCTGGCGAATTCTCGTGTTCTACATTGGCGCGCTCGGCGTAATCATGGCCGTAATACCGTGGAACACCATCGGCGGAGACGATGTTCCCAGCCCGTTCGTGCAAATCTTCGATTCCGTGGGCATCCACGCGGCCGCCGGCATCCTCAACTTCGTGTGCCTGACCGCTGTGATGAGCGTCTACAACTCCGGCCTGTACGCCAACTCCCGCATGCTGTATTCGCTGGCCAAACAAGGCAATGCACCCGCGTATCTGGGCAAGCTCAACGCTAAGGGCGTGCCGGTGGCCGGCGTGCTGACGTCCGCCGTGATCACCGCCATCGCCGTGGTCGTGGTGTTCGTGTGGCCTGAGTTCGCGTTCAACTATCTGATGTCGATTGCCACCATCGCCGGCATCATCAACTGGACGATGATCATGTTCACCGAAATGAAGTTCCGTAAGGTGGTCGCCGCGGGCGGCGCTCCCGAGGATTCCGAACTGGCCGGCAAGTCCGGCAAGGAAGCGCTCGACGCGATTCACTTCAAGCTGCCGTTCGCTAAGGTGACCCCGTGGGTGGTGTTGGCGTTCTTGGCACTGGTGGTGGTGCTCATGTGCTTCTCCGCCAGCTACCGCGTCGCCGTTATCGCCGGCGTGATCTGGCTCGCCATTCTCTTCGCCGCCTACCAGATCACTCAGGCGAAGAGATAAGCCCATTACCATGTTTGGTAGGCCCCGATGGTCGGGGCCGGGTCGCCGGTTCCGGTATGACTTTCCTGCCCTGTCGTCGATGATCCGGGGGTGTTGTCGCCGGGAACGGGGACGCCCGATGACCGCTGATAGGAACCAGGCCGGCTACACGGACGCTTCAGGGGCGCATGGCGCAGGTCTCGTCGTAATGTGGGTGCGGCGCGGGCGTCCGGACTCCTCCGAGCCCGCGGCGACCGGAAAACCTTCATGACGGGAGGAACGATGATGACCCCGGACGACATCGACGTGTGGGTCGGCCTGGACGTGGGCAAGAGCGCGCACCACGCGCACGCCCTCGACCATGACGGGAACACCCTGTACGACAAGCCGTTGAAACAGGACGAGAAGGCCATCCGCACGATGCTGGGCAAGCTCTCCAAGCATGGCCGTGTGCTGCTGGTCGTGGACCAGCCCAACACCATCGGCTCCCTGCCCCTGACGGTGGCGCGGAACATGGGGATCGCGGTTGCCTACCTTCCCGGCACGGCCATGCGCAGGACCGCGCAGCTGCTGCCCGGGGACGCGAAGACCGACCGCAGGGACGCGCATGTGATCGCGTGGGCCGCGCTCAAGCTGCCCGAGACGCTCAGGGACGCGGGCCCGGATGACGAGACCCTCGCCGCCCTGAAGCTGCTCGCCGGCCACGACGAGGACCTCGCCCACGAATCCACCCGCCACGTCAACCGCCTGCGGAGCCTGCTGCTGCAGACCCACCCCGCGTTCGAACGCGCGCTCAAGGGCGAGAGAATCACGCGCGACGCGACGCTCGCGCTGCTCGAACGATACGGCGGGCCCATGGGCGTGAAACGGGCCGGGATCGAGGACGTGAAGGACTGGGCCAAGTCCAACGGGCTTCGCGCCGGCCGCATCATCGACGACATGTTCAAGGCGATCGGCGAGCAGACCGTCACCGTGCCCGGCACCCTCATGGCCGAGACCATCATCCCCTCCATCGCCCACGACATCAAGACGATCAGGGACCGGCGGCGCGAGGTCGACCGCCAGGTCGAGAAGCTCCTGGAGGACCACCCTCTTCTCACGGTCCTGACGTCGATGCCCGGGATAGGCGTCAGGACCGCAAGCAACATCCTGCTCGGCATCGGCGGCGACATCGCCAACTTCAAATCGTCCGCCCATCTGGCCGCCTACGCGGGCATATCGCCCGTCACCGGCCAATCCGGCACCAGCATCAAAGGCGAACGGCCCTCCAGGCGGGGCAACAAACGCCTCAAGAACGCGCTGTGGCAGACCGCGTTCGTCGCATCCACCAAACACCCGCCCTCCGTGGCCTATTACAAGCGCAAACGCGAACAGGGCAAACACCACAACGCCGCCATCATCTGCCTCGCGCGTCGGCGCTGCGACGTGATCTACAGCATGCTCAAAAACGGAACCCTCTACCAGGAACCAGCCCTCGTAGCCTGAACCGGGCCACACGGGAAAGGACGCCGGACGCCACCGGCAGGGCGAAGCGCGCCCACGACAGCCAACCGGAATCCCGACACGTCAACTCCCCAAGGAGTTGACAAAAACATAGGAACACCCCCCTATTGCAAAAAACTCTCACTGACTCAACGTCAGTGAGAGTTTTTTGCAAATGAGGGGTCAGATACGGCGCTTGCGCCAGATGGTCAGGGCGATACCGGCGGCGGCGAGGACCACCACGGTACCAGCCACGCCGAAGACGGCGGCACCAGTGTCGGAGATGACGGCACCCGGCTTCTTGCCATCAGCGGAGACCTTCACGAGGGCCTTGCGGGCCTCGGTCAGGTGACGAATCGCATCCTGGACCTCGGTGGAGGTGGCGTTCTCCTTGGCGAGCACCTTCTTCGCTTGGGCCAGCGCATCGGCGTAGGCCTTCCACGAATCGGCGGTGTAATCGTCCTGGTTCAGCTTCTCGGCTTCGGCCTTGGCAATGGCGTCTTCGAGCTGCTTGAGCTCTTCCTCAGTGGCCAGATCGGGATCCGGAGTCGGCGTCTCGTCGGCAACGACCTTCACGGTGAACGTGGCGGTCTTGGTCGAATCGGCCACAGACTGCACGGTCACGGTCACCTTGTCGGAGGCCTTCGAGGAGTCGAAGCCGAGCAGCTCGTACTCATCGGCGGCGAGCTCACGGGTGGTGGAGCCGCCGTTGCCATCGGCCACGGTCGCGGTGACGACCAGACCGGCAACGTCGAGCGCTTCACCAACCTTGTACTCGGCCTTGGCGGGCTGCGCGGTCACGGCGATGGAGAGGATCGTGCCTGCGGCCGGGTGCTCCGGCTCGGGCTGGCTCTCCTCCAACGCATTCTGCGCGTCGGTCAGGGCCTTGGCGGCGGCATCGACATCAGCCTGAGACAGGCCGGAGTCAAGGAAGGTCTGCTTGGCCGTCTTGGCTGCGGCGAGCGCATCCTCGAATGCCTTCCAGCTGGCCTCGGTGTAAGCAGAGCCATCGGTGCCGAGCTTGTCGGCCGCTCCAATCGCGCCATCAAGCGCCGTCGTATCGGCCATCTCAATGGACACGCCTTCGTCGGTCGGGTGAATGGTCTGCATCAGGCCGTCCGCGTCGAAGGTGATCTCGTCGATGGCGGTTTCACGGTGGTAGCCGAGGCCGGAGGTGAACACGCCGAGCGGCGTGTAGTGGCGATGGTAGGCCATGAGCCAACGGTCGTTGCCGTCCGCGTCGGTCACATGCACGTCGGACTGGTGCGCGGTACCTTGCAGGTTCTTGGAGGAATCCTTCTGCAGCAGTACACCCTTGTAGGTGATGGTGCCGTCGATGGAATCGGAGACGCCGTACCTCACATGGTAGTTCGGGGAGTTGGCGTCGTCGCACGACCAGGTCCAGTGGTACTTGCCGTCGCGGTAGGCGACGACCACGGACTCGCGGAAGCCGTTCAGACCGTTGAGCTTCTTCACCGTACCGGCCTTGATGCTCACCATGTCGTCGTTGAGTTCGGCGATGGCGGGCGAACCGTTGCCGTACAGGATGTACGACTTGCCGGTGTTCGGGTCGGTGAAGATGGACGGGTCGATGGCCTGTCCAACGGTGACGCCTTCCATCGTGCGAGTGACCAGCGGTTGGTCGGCGGCCTTGTACGGGCCGGCCGGGTTGTCGGCCACGGCGACGCCGATGGCGGATGTACCGTTCGGCAACTTCGCGCAGTAGTAGAAGTAGTACTTGCCGTTCTTCTTCTCGATGGTCGGCGCCCACGCGGAGCCCACGGACCACGGGGAGATGGCGGTGTTCTCATCGCCATCGGTGGTCGGCTGGTGGTCCTTATTGACATCGAGGATCACGCCCTCGTCGGTCCAGTTCACCAAGTCGGTGGAGCTGAACGCATGGAAGTAGTTGCCGCTCCAGCCGGAGAAGCCGTCGGTGGTCGGGTAGATCCAGAACTTGCCGTCGAAGTAGTCGATGTCCGGGTCGGCGTACTGGCCGGGCAGTACCGGGTTGTTGCCCACGGTGACCTTCTTCAGCGTCCAGGTCTGCGGCGCACCGTCGCCCAAATCAACGACCAAAGTACGGTCCTTAGCCAGGTCGGCCGTACCACCATTGGTGAACGCCTGACCATCAAGGGTGAGCTTGATGGAGTCGTCGCTACGGTTGACAGACACCTTGACGGGCACCTTGGTCGCGCCGCCACGGCGGTTGAGCACGGTGGTGACGGTCTTCGTGGACCAGTCGAGGGTGGAACGGACCTGAGAGTGGTCGTCAGTGCCACGCAGCGAGTTCGGGTCGGACGGCACAGTGCCCACAGAAATACCCTGCAGAGCAATCGGGCTGGTCTTCTCGACTTCCTGAGCAGTGAGCGCGCGGTTCCACACGTTCACATTGTCGAACGAACCCTTGAAGTATGGGTCGTTGTAGAAGGACTTGCCCAAGTAGGCCAGCAGATCGTTACCCAAATCGGTGACCTTGTTCTTGGTCGCCTTGTTCTGAGCCACCTGCGCACCGTCAGAGTACACGGTCATCACGTTGTCGTCCAACGTGACCGTGACACGATGCCATGCGCCGTTGCCAGACAACGTAGCGTTAGCCGCGTCCTCCGCACCATACGAGTTGGTGGTGATGCGGCTGGCGAGCTCGCCGGAGTTGTTGTACTTCAGGAAGTAGTACTTGGTGGAGTTCTGGCCGAAAGCGAACGTGAACTGGTTTTTATTGATCTCCGACTTGACATCCATCTGCACAGTCAGCTTGTTACGGCCATCGAACAGGCCCTTCGGGAACTCGGCGTAGGTGCCGTCAGAGCCGTCGAGCTTAAGCACCTTGCCCTTTTCGGCATCCTCGGAGACCTTGGCGTTGCCGTTGAAGGTCAAGTCGTTGCTGTTCTCAGTGGTGTCGGTACCCTTGCTGTCTTCGAAGTCATACTCGGCAATCGGACCGGAGCCGTCTTCATCGGGTGTGACTGGCTCGGTGTCCTTGTTCTTATCGAATGCCTTCAGGATTGCGTTGTACTCGGTTTCAGTGACAGGCAGGATGGTGCCGTGACGCTTCTTGAGCGAACCGAAGTTCACATCAGAGGCAAAGCCCCAATCAGCCTTATCAGTGCTGCCTAAATCGGCAGAACGGTATGGGGTGTAACCCTTACCGGCTGAGTACTGGTCCCACATCAGACCGTAGAGCATCTTCTTGCCCGCATCACTGGTCTGCACGTCATCTTCATTGTAGAAGAACAGCTCCGGGCCTTCCAGCTGCGCACCGGTCAGACCGGTACCAGTCAGGTCACCGAATGTACCGACAAGCGTCCACTGGTTCGGATCACTGTCAGTGTTGTAGTAACCATTCGCAATTGTGTCACCAGTGGTGAGCGTTGTGGCATACGGATCCTTGCTACGCTCAACACCGAGGTACGTGTCACCGGACACACGATAGTAATAGCCGTCATCGGCCTTAATCATCGTGGTATCGATAACGGACTTGACTCGGTCGATCCACTTGACAGGCGTCGTGAAGTTCACGAAATCACGCGTGGTGGAGTAGTACATATTGGTGCGATCGCCGGACTTGTTGTCCGCGTCGGAAGCAGTGGCCCAGTACACCATGTACTGCTTGTTCACATCATCCCAGTAGGCTTCCGGAGCCCAAGCCATGCCGGCTCCCGGAATCTGAGAGGCAACGTCAACGGCGCGCGGTTCGCTCCAGTTGACGAAGTCATGCGACTCCCACACGATTAGGTTGGTGCTGCCATTGGTGGTAGCGGTGGCCGCGCCCCAACCGCCACGGTTATGGATGCTCAGCTCGGTAGCGATGAGGTAGACGGTGTCGCCTTCCGGAGAGCGGACCAGATACGGGTCGCGCACGCCGTTGTCCTTACCACGAGAGTTGCCGGTCTGGCTGTTGTTCCAGCTGAGTACCGGATCGCCGGACTCGCGGGTGTCATGCCAGCTCAGGCCATCCTTGCTGGTGGCGAAGTACATCTGCTCGTCGGTAGCGCTACCTTCGGTGCCGGTGAAGTGCGCAAACAGATAGTCCGTGGTCTTCGGCTGTTCGACGGCGGCCTTGACGGTCAGCTCGAATTCCTTGGTTTCCGTGTTGCCGTCAGCATCGGTAATGGTGGCAGTGAGCGTCACCTTGGTGTCGGTTTTCTGACGAGCAACGACACCAGCTGCGATGTCACCATCTGCCGCATCGGTAATGACCTTTGCGTTGCTGGATTTCCACGTAATCGCGGAACCGTTAACCGAGCCCTTGGCCGGAAGTGTGATGTTGGAATACACATCAGTGCTGCCGTTGTTAATGGTCAGCGCATTAGCGTCGGCCTTGGCGGCATCGGACTTCGTGGAATCGTAGGCTTCCTTGATTTGGTCAGCAGTATGCGCAGAGCCGTAAATCTTGAGGTTGTCAAGTGCGCCGGTATAGTATTCGCCATTCACCCAGTTGGCCTTGCCGATCTGCAGCACGCCGCCGTCTGCGCCGAGAATATCGGTGAGCTGAGCGAAGCTCGCGCCATCAGCTGGGGCTACGGTTGCGGCCTGCTCACCGTCAATGTACAGCGTGGAAGCGGCCTCGTCGATGACCAAATCGACGTGACGCCACTGGCTGGCGAGACCATCCTTGCTCACATTGCCGGTGGTGTCGCGCTTACCAGCGTTGTTGTAACGCTCAACGTTCACCGAAGTGGTGCGATCCATCACGCCGAGGTAATGCTCTTGCTGATAGGTCTGCGCATTCGTATTCGGTGCCGCAAATACCGACCAGCCCTGATTGGTGCTGGCGGACTTGGAATCGTACGAAATCGTGACCGCATCCAGGCCCTTGAGCACGGCAGAATCGTCCGACTTAGTCACATTCAGCCAGAATCCAGAACCGAGCCGAACTGCAGCAGTGCCGTCCTTGCTGGTAGCCACTGCGGCAGCACCGTTGATGGTCGCCTTGGTGCCGGTGGTGTCATCGACAATAGTGCCAGTAGCGCCTGCAGCGACGTTGTCGAAATCAAGACTGGCGAGCAGATCGCTGTCTGCCGCTGCCTTGGCATTTGATTTCAGGGCTGCTGCCAGCGCCCGCTGCGCGGCCGATGAATCGGTGGGATCCGATTCAACCGCATTTGCTGCTGGCGCCAACGCCATCAGCATCGGGACAGCTGCAAGAGCTGCCACCGCTTTCTTCCACTTACCCATGTGTCTCCTCTGATTGTGGGTTTTGGTTTTTGCGCTGAGTTATGGATCGAAGTTATTGATCAACGGTGTTCAGCTTCCTGAACAGGAAACAAACATCGATTTTGTTATCAAATTGTTATCGTGCGACGGTCGGCCGCTCCTTTATCGGCCTAGTTTCGCGCCTTTTTCGCACCGACGAAGCTGCTTCGTTTGCCAGCGCGAACTGTGTTCTCATGCATCCGCGCAACGCCCCGCCCCCTCAAACGACACCGTTTTGAGGGACCGGGGCAACGCGAAGCCGCATTTTTGGTTATAAGTACTTGCAAGTTTAATATGAGCGTTCACTCTTTGTGGAGCGAGGGCCCCAATCATCCGTCTTCGGCACTCGGCTCCCCTCACCCAGGGGAGCCGAGTGCGACGCCAATCAGGACTGGCGCTTGCGCAGGGCGTAGGCTCCGGCAGCGGCGACAAGCAGCGCCGCGGCGGTGAGGCTTACGCCGAGGACGGCGGAACCGGTGTCACTGATCTTGTCGCTCGGCTTGGCGGCGGGCTTTTGGGTGCCGTCATCCTTGCCGTCGGTCTTGCCGGAATCGCCGGACTTCTTGACCAGCTTGTCGACGGCGGACTGGAGCCGAGACAGCGCCTTGTCCACTTCCTGCTGGTCGGCGGAGCTCTGCAACACCTGCTGCGCATTGGCGAGCGCGGCGGCGAAAGCATCCCAACCAGACAGGTAATCAGCCTTGTTATAGCCCTTCACCTTATCGACAAGCGCCTGCAACTTGGACTTGTCAAGGGAACCCTCAGTGGGAACGTCTGGCTCAGCAGGCTTCAGGGCACTCATGACCGACTCCAACTGTTGGGCTGCGGCATCGACATCCTTCTGCAGAGCTGCGTCATCGTTCAGAACTGTACGGGCCGCACCAAGGGCCGCTTCCAACAACTCCCAAGAAGTCGCCTCATAGTCAGATGCCTTCAATCCCTCTGCCTTGGCAACCAAATCGCTTAGCGCTGTCTTGTCAGCGCCGATCTTCCGCAACTGGCACGCGGGCAAGATGGCTTCCCGGCTATCGGCTGAATCATCGGGGTTACTTCCCGCAAGCGTGAGGGTCTTGCTGGTTCCCGATGCGATGAACACGCCAGCGACGTATTGTCCGGTTCCGCCAGCGGCTTTTTGACTGTTCTGTTCAAGCATCACCATGCCACCAAGATCGGTGATATTCGTGGTTTTGCCGGGATTGTAGTCCTTGCCACTCGTCGCGATGCGGCAATCATTGGTCCAGAGCTGAATCTCATAACGCTCACCCGGAGTCAGATTATTAAGCGTCAGCACAATGCCGGCACGCTCCCCGGCAGAGTTCGGAATGGTTCGCGAAGCATCACCATTCGATTCGTTGAACCATGCGCTTCCCAGCAAGTCCCCGTATTCCTTGGTCAGCGAAGCGCAAGCCCCAGTACCACAAGAGGTATAACCATTCCACGCCCCAATTTGATTATCGGAAGCGTGGCGATATCCGCAGTCCGTGTAGGTTACGGTATCTCCGTTCCCCAGCGTATATGGAAAGGAGTTAGAGAAAGCCTCTCCCGCGAACGTCACACCGTTGAATTCATGAGATGCGGTGTCTCCACCCATATTGAGGATGGGTGCCCCTAGTTGGCAGGCAGGAGGGTTCCTCTCAGTCCGCTACGAGGACAGTCCGTCCGCAATTGCGGACGGACTGAGGCCGACTTTCCGCCCGTGGGACTGTCGGCCTTCGTTCACCTACAAACGCCTCTGGCGCTTGCGCTGGAGGGTCAGGGCGATGCCGGCGGCAGCGAGCGCCACGGCCACACCACTCAGACCGAGCACGGCCGCACCGGTCTTGGATAGACCGACCTTGTTACCCGTCTTATCGTCCACAGCACCAGTGTCAACGCTCGAGCCGTCGCCCGGCTTAGTCGAATCGCTCGAGCCATCGCCCGAATCGGAACCGTCGACCTTCACCAACGCGGCCTGCGCCTTGTTCAACGCGGCGGTTGCGTCGTCGACGTCCTTCTGCGAAGCGTTCTCGTCGGCATAAACCTTCTCGGCGGAGGCCAACGCTGCGGCGAACGCCTTCCACGAGGCGGCGGTGTAGTCGGACTCGCGCAGCTGCTTGGCGGACGCGAGCGCCTTGGACAGGTCGGTCTTGTCGACCGTAACCGTGTCGTCAGCCACCTTCACTGTCACGGAAACGGTCTTGGAGGCCAGCTCCTCGGAAGAGCT
>UMIN01045380.1_pt1 | contig 47480 bp, 32 predicted proteins | sample 1965811 | NCBI WGS metagenome assembly UMIN01 (sample SAMEA4836123, study PRJEB28245) | human gut metagenome | biome: gut microbiome; material: fecal sample | place: Denmark | collected 2008
TTTTCAATCTTCTTTTTCTCCAATATTTTCTTTTCCTTGCATTTTATTTGAATTTACTATTTTTTCTTTTAACTTTTGTTTTTTATCTTTTATGGTTTCTTGCATTTGTTTGCTTTTTTCAATTCTATTACGTTTTTCTTTTATTTGTTCACTTGTAAGTATTGCTGCAAAAAATGCAAACAAAATCCATCCACCTACAATACATATATCTGCTAAATTAAATTTTGGAAAATTAATAATAGGGGATATGTCTATAAAGTCTACTACTCCGTCCTCTAAAAATTCTATCTATTAAATTACTAATTCCACCTGCTAAAACAAGAGATAAAGCTGTACTTGCTTTAATTTCTACTTTTTCTCTATTAACAACTAGAAATCTTATTAATAAAAATATAACAATAATATTTATTAGTAAAAATGTGCTAGTTTCTGAGGCAATGCCAAAAGCTCCTCCTGTATTTTTTATATATGTAAAATTTAGCACACCTTTTATAACCTCTATAGTTCCTTCATTGGTTATTGATATAGCAATAGCTTTTATAATTTGATCTAATAATATAATTAAACAAATAAATATTATTGTTAACTTTGACCTTGTTATGAAATGTTTTTTATCCATACTTCCTCATTTCAATTTAATCTTCATTTCTTTGATAAAATACAAAGTTGTTATCACCATATAGTTCTATATATTTATCATTTCTTGATATAAACATATTTAGCTTTGAATTTTTTCTTATTAAAACGTGAGTTATATCATATTCTTCAAATTTATTTTCATAATATACACCTATATTTGATGTATTTATATAATCTGAGAAAATATCTTTTCCTTCATATTTACCATCATCATTTTTTTCTCCATTAAATTGTGGTGTATATAAATCTGCCCTTGAATCTACAAATACTGGAATTCCTCTAAATAATAAATAACTTCCATAATTATATTCATTATAAATTTTCATAGTAGATAAGTCTACATTTTCTATAATATAATCAGATGCTTTTACAGGATATGTATTTTCATCTACAAATTTATCATCTAATTTTGGTTTTAATATATTAAAACTAATTAATATTACAACTAAAATAGTTATTGCTTTTCCATATATAGTATTTATTGATTTTAATAATTTTTCCTCTCCACCAGCATCATATTTATCAAAAAAACTAGCTACAATTCTTGCAAAAATTATTCCACCTATAATGTCAAACATAGAAACTTGTCTTCTAGACATAAACGATAAATATAAGAGTCCACCTAGCATAAACAAGTCACATAGTTTTATTTTTGTATCTGTAAAAGTAATTAAGCCTAAAACTAAAATTATACAAATTATCATTTCCATATTGTTTATTAATGTAAGTGGTTGATGCTCACTTATATTGTCCATTGTATTTCCTTCCATTGTTTTAGAAAGATATGTATAAGGAGTATCTCCAAGTGGAGTTAAAAGTCCTGTAAAAGCACAAATAACCATAATTAATATAAGCCATTTAACTGCATCTTGTTTTTCTATTACTATCTTATATGGGTTATTTCTTCTCTTTTCTGCACTTTTTTCAGATTTATCATGTGACTTTTCTATTTCTATAATTTTATTTTTAATTTTTTCTATTTTTTCATCTAAGTCTTTTATTTCTTTTTTATTTAACTTTGCTTTTTCTAAACTTTTTAATCTGTTTTCTTTAAATTTTTTGTTAATTTTGTATCCTAGTTTTGATGTACTAATAAGTGCTATCATGTATTGGGCAACATATGGTAAGTATAAAACAAAATAAAATGGCCAAACTGCTACATGCAAATTAGCAATTAATATAGATATAATTATTAAACCTATAGCATATCGCTTTTTCTTGGAAGCTATAAACTCTTCTATAAACAGCACTGTTAGTGCAAACAATATAAATGTAACAAGCTGTGCTCTTGCTGTAATAAAGTTTTTAAGTAAATACATTATGCCCATTGTAATTAAAAATGATGTTATGTGATGTTTACTTATTTTTACACATGCCATATATATAACTAATCCTAGTGTTATAGATAATATCACTGTTAAAATATATATTGCTGTAAATCCACCTATTCCAATATTTTCTCCCAGTTGATATACTAAATATGTACCTACATCATATAACCAATGTGGATATGTATATTCCAAATCTTCATGCCATGAAAAATGGTCTTTCATATCTATTGTTCCTGTTTCTACAATGTCTTTTCCTATTGCAATTGTATAATATGTGTCATTTTGAAATGTTACAGGTGTTAATGCTATGCTAAATATTATTATTGCAAAAATAGCTAAAATATTGAATTTTATTTTATTAGTTTTTATGCTTTTTTCATTTGTTATAGTTTCTTTGTCTTTTTTATTATCTAATTTATCTTTATTTTTCTCTTCCATAGTCTGCCTTTCTTTATTTTTAGTTTGCTACATTATATCAAAAAAGCACCTGTTAATACAAGTGCTTTTGTTGAATTATAAAATTGTTTACATCCTTTTTTACAACGCTCTAAAATTAGTTTCTTCTAATTTTCTAAATCTTGAAAAAGTGATTTATCTACAATTTTTTAAATCTAAAAAATGATTTATTTCTAATTTTCCAAACTTTTAAAAATCAATTTATATATAATTTTAAAAATCTAAAAAAATGATTTATTTCTAATTTTCAGCTTGTTGGAATATTGCGTCAAATTCGTCTCCGGCTATTTTTTCTTTTTCTAATAATACACCTGCTACTTTGTGTAATTTGTCTTCGTTTGCACTTAATAATTCTGTTGCTTTTTTGTAACAAGCATCTATTATATTTTTAATTTCCTCATCTATTACTGCTGCTGTTTCTTCAGAATATTCTTTAGCATGTGCTATATCTCTTCCTAGGAATACTTCTTCTTGGTTTCCTCCTAAAGTAATTGTTCCTATTCTTGCGCTCATACCATATTTTGTTACCATATCTCTTGCAATTTTTGTTGCTCTTTCTATATCATTACTTGCACCTGTAGATATATCATCTAGTATTAATTGTTCTGATGCTCTTCCTCCAAGTAAAGATATTATTGTTTCTAACATTTCTGTTCTAGACATAAAGTTTTTATCTTCTGTAGGTCTATACATAGTATATCCTCCAGCCATTCCTCTTGGAATAATAGATATTTCATGTACAGGATCTTGTGTTGCTAAAAATCTACTTACTACTGCATGACCTGCTTCATGGTATGCTACCAATTTTTGCTCTTTATCACTTCTAACTCTTGTTCTCTTTTCTGGTCCCATTGTTACCTTAACCATTGCATCTTCTACTTCTGCCATTGTAATTTGGTTTAAGTTCCTTCTAGCTGCTAATAATGCTGCTTCATTTAATACATTTTCTAAGTCTGCTCCTGAAAATCCAGAAGTATTTTTTGCTATTGTCTTTAAGTCTACATCTGAAGCTAATTTTTTCTTTCTACTATGAACTTCTAATATTTGTTCCCTTGCCTTTACATCTGGGTTTGATACTACTATTTGTCTATCAAATCTGCCTGGTCTAAGTAAAGCTTTATCTAAAACATCTGGTCTATTTGTTGCTGCTAAAACTATAACACCTTCATTTGCTGTAAATCCATCCATTTCAACTAACAATTGATTTAATGTTTGTTCTCTTTCATCATGTCCTCCACCAAGACCTGCACCTCTTTGACGTCCTACAGCATCAATTTCATCTATAAATATAATACATGGTGCTTTTTTCTTAGCTTCATCAAATAAGTCTCTAACACGTGATGCACCAACACCTACAAACATTTCTACGAAATCGGAACCACTTATAAAAAAGAATGGAACTCCTGCTTCGCCTGCAACTGCTTTTGCTAAAAGAGTTTTACCTGTACCTGGTTGACCAACTAGTAATACTCCTTTTGGTATTCTTGCACCCATATCTGTAAATTTCTTTGGGCTTTTTAAAAATTCTACTATTTCTTCTAGCTCTTCTTTTTCTTCATCTACACCTGCTACATCATTAAATGTAACTCTTCCTTTTTCTCCTGGATTTATCATTCTAGCTTTGCTTTTGCCAAAAGACATTGTCTTACTTCCGCCAGCTCCACCTTGATTAATTCCACCCATTAATAAGAACCAGAATATAAAGAATATTATTAATATTCCAAATGGTGTTAATAGTTGTAAAATTATCATAAATATAGATTGATCTTCTTCTGTAACAGTTATCGTTCCTGCTTTCATACTCTCGTCTAATGATGTCATTAAATTATCTACACTTGGTATATTTACCTCTTTTGGAACATTATCATTTGTTAATTCTACAATTGCTGTAGTACCATCATATGATAATTCTACTTCTTTTACCTCTCCTGACTCTATTTTACTTATTAATTCAGAATATGCTAGCTTGTTATCTGTATTACTTAAAATTGAAGAAATTAATACAATTAGTATAATTCCAATTATTAGCCACATTGCTAATGTCTTTATTCCATTTTTCAAAACTAAACTCCTCCTATTTAACTCATAAATATAACACAATGCAATATATCATAGATTGTTTTTCTTTTCAAGTATTTTTTGTACTTTTTTATTCTGAAACCCTATACAAATCAATATTTTCCTACGGAAGGTTGTTATAGCTTAATAAAAAAAACTTTCCCTTTTTTTATAAAAATTTTTACATTTTTATTAGGAATTAGATATTTATTTCCAATATTTTTTTCACATAATTTAATCATGTCTTCCACATTTATCTTTTCTATACCTTTTGTAGTACCTAAAAGCTTATTTATAGTATATAATAATACCCTAGATTTTATTACATATTCCAATTTATTAAACTTTTTTAAGTCTAATATTATTTGTTGTTCCACTGTTTTTTTTATATTTGTTTTATTTATATCATTTAGTTCTGTTATATTTCCATTTTTCTGACTTGCATTTTCTTCTTGGTTTGTTCCTATATTAGTATTTTTATCTATTATGTTATGTGTTTCTTTATTAACATTTTCAAATATAACTAAATTTTTATATTCGTTTTTTACAATTTCACTAAAATATTTGGCATCTTGCCTTGCTAAAACAGCTAATCTATTTAATGACTCTACAATGTTTGGGTTGAATTCTTTTTTTATGTACGGAATTAGTAAATTTCTTATTTTATTTCTTGTATATATATTGTCATTATTAGTTTTATCAAACTTTGGATCTAGTTTATTTTCTTCACAATATGCCTCTATTTTATCTCTTGAGCACTCTATTAAAGGTCTTATAAATTTTCCTCTTATAGGTTCTATTCCCTTTAATCCTTCTAAACTTGCGCCTCTCATTAAATTCATTAATACTGTTTCTGCATTATCATTTTCGGTATGTGCTATTGCAATTTTGTCTGCAGATACTTTATTTGCAACATAATTAAAAAAATCATATCTTACTATTCTTCCCATTTCTTCTGTGCCTAGTTTTTGTTGTTTAGCCATTTCTAGCACATTTGCCATCTTTACAAAACATTTAATATTATTTTTTTCACAATATTGCTTTACATACTCTGTTTCTGAATCCGCTTCTTCCCTAATCATATGATTTATATGTGCTACAAATAATTCTAAATTAAATTTCTCTCTTATATTTTTAAGCACATTTAAAAGACACATTGAATCTGGCCCACCAGATACTGCAACAACAATTTTATCTCCATTATTTATTAAATTATATTTTTTTATTGTATTTAAAACTATCTCTTCCAATTTTCTTTCCTTCTTAAATATTAAATTATATAACCTTGTTTATTCTAATTTTTCTATATTGTTTTCCACAACTTTTCAATATTTGTTAATAACTTAAAATCAAAAGCGAGGCAATTACAATTTATGCCTCATCCCTCTCTATATTTATCTATATTTGCAAATTTAGTATAGTTTCCAAGCCATAATAATTCTACTGTTCCTGTAGAACCTGCTCTATGTTTTGCAAGAATTACTTCTGCTATATTTTTTTTCTCACTATCTTCATTATAATAATCATCTCTATATAAAAACATAACTATATCTGCATCTTGCTCTATAGAACCAGATTCACGAAGGTCTGAAAGCATAGGTCTATGGTCTGGTCTTTGTTCTGGAGCTCTTGATAATTGTGAAAGTGCTATAACAGGTACATTTATCTCTTTTGCTAAAATTTTTAAAGACCTACTGATTTCTGCAATTTCTTGCTCACGGCTGCCACCTCTTTTACCACTACCTTGTACTAATTGCAAATAATCTATAACAACTAAACCTATATTTTTTTCTATTTTCATTTTTCTACATTTTGCTCTTATTTCCATTATAGAAATACCTGGTGTGTCATCTATATAAATGTTTGCCTCTGAAAGTTCTCCAGAAGCTGCTGCAAGCTTGCTCCATTCCTCATCATCAATTTTTCCAGTTCTTACTTTATTACTATCTACCATTGCTTCACTACATAAAATTCTACTTGTCATTTGCTCTTTAGACATCTCTAAACTAAATATAGCTACCGGAACTTTTGCGCGTACTGCCGCATTTGTTGCAATATTTAACGCAAATGCAGACTTTCCCATTGCAGGTCTTGCTGCAACTAAAATTAAATCTGAATTATGAAGTCCTGATGTTCTAAAGTCTAAATCTGAAAAACCTGTTGGTATACCTGTAATACGTTGTTTTTGATTATATAATTGCTCCAATTCTGTAAAAGTTTCTACTAATATATCTTTAATTGGTGTATAACCTTTTTGGTTCTTTTTTTGCATTACTTCAAAAATTTTCTTTTCTGCACCATCTATAATTCCGTCTACCTCTTGTGTTTGGTCATAACCTAAAGTTATTATCTCATTTGCTGTTTTTATTAAATTCCTAAGTACAGATTTTTCTTCTACTATTTTTATATATTGTTCTACATTTGCTGTGGTTGGAACTTTATCTGGTAATTCTGCTATATATTCAAGTCCCCCAACTGCTTCAAACTTGCCCATTGAAGATAGTTCTGATTTTAAAGTAATAATATCTATTGGTTCACTTCTTCCATATAAATTTAATATAGCTTCAAATATTGTACGATTATCTTCTCTATAAAAATCTTCTGGTTTTAAAACTTCAATAGCAGCTGAAACAGCTTCTTTATCTGTAAGCATACTACCAATTACAGCTTGCTCTGATTCTACATCATTTGGTGGTATTTTTCCTAGCTCCATTGCAATTCTTCCTCTCATATTAGATTCTAATATTAAGCACTAATTACATCTACTTTTAAGTTTCCTATAATTCCTTCATATAATTTTATATTTATTGTAATAGTTCCTAATGTTTTTATTGTATCTTTTATTTCTATTTTTTTCTTATCTATGTCAAAATTATATTGCTTTTTTAATTCATCTGAAATTTCTTTTGCGGTAACTCCACCAAATATTTTTCCATTTTCTCCGGCTTTTACTTTTACTTTTAAAAGTATTCCTTTTAATTTTTCTGCCATTTTCATAGCTTCTTGTTTTTCTACATCTTTTCTATAATCATTAGAAGCTTGTTTTGCTTTTAATTTCGCTAAATTTTCATTATTTGCTTCTAAAGCTAATTTTTTTGGAAATAAAAAATTTCTTGCATATCCATCACTTGCATTAATTATCTCATCTTTTTTACCAACGCCTTTTATGTTTTCTAGTAATATAACTTTCATTTTGTGCCTCCTTAATTATAATAATTTATTAAATAACTCAATATATTATCTATGTTTGCCAATGAAATTATATATAATAAACGCATGTGACATTGACTAGCGGATTGAAAATTAAAAATTGTTTTTGCAGGAGAAAAGGGAATCTCAATCTGTGTATTGAGGGCGCTTTTCGACGAAAAATACAATTTGTATTTGCAAAGGAGTCTGTCCGTCACAAGTGAATTATATATAATTTCATTGTCAAAATATAATACTTTAAACATTTTAATATATAAATATATAAGCATATAATCATTTAATAATTTAATAATTTGAATATCTAATATTATAAAAATTGCAAAAATATATACATATAACAATTACAATATTTATATTATAAATTTGTTTTTTATAATATTTAACTTAAAATCTCACTAAAATACTCATTAATTCTATTTATAAGTTCTTGCTTTACTTCTTCTATAGTCATACCTTCTACTTGGGCTCCTGCTAACGTTATATGCCCTCCGCCTCCAAGTTTCTCTAGTATTAATTGAACATTTATATCTCCAATTGACCTACCACTTATATAAATTTTGTCTCCACTATTTCCTATAACAAATGATGCTGTAACATTACTTATTGTTAAAAGTTCATCTGCTGCTTTTGCACAAATAATATTTACATTTTTGTCTTGCTCTTCGCAAATAGCTATTGCAATTGTATCATTTGTTATTTCTGCTTTAGCAACTATTTTTGATATTTTATTATATGTTTCTAAGTCACTTTGAAACCATTTTTTTACTGTTATAATGTCAACTCCACATTTTCTTAAATAAGCTGCTGCTTCAAATGTTCTAACTCCTGTTTTAAATGTAAAGTTTTTAGTATCCATCATTATTCCTGCATATAATGCTTCTGCCTCAAGCTCTGTAAGTTTAACATCAACTTCTGAATATTCTATAATTTCTGTTACTAGCTCTGCAGCAGATGATGCATAAACTTCGTGGAATGTTAACATTGCATCATCTATAAAGTCTGTACTTCTTCTATGATGGTCTATGATTACAATTTTACTTGTTTCTTTTAATAATTCTGGTACATCAACATATGTTCTTTTGTCTGTGTCTACTATTACTAGTAATGTCTCTGGGGAAATTTTGGCTATTGACTCATTTTTATTTATAATTACATTTTTATAGTTTTCGTCTTCTCCTAAGGTTTCTATAAAATTTGCCAAACTTAATCCATATGATGTATTTACTATATATGCTGGTTTTCCTAGATCTGCTGCAAGCCTATATATACCCATACTTGAACCAATTGAGTCTATATCTCCATTTGTATGCCCCATTATCATTACATCTTTAGACTCTAAAATAAGTTCTCTTAAAGCATGTGATACAATTCTTGCTTTTACTTTTGTACGTTTTTCTAATTCTTGTGTTCTACCTCCAAAGAAAGTATATTTTTCGTCTTCTCTAAGTACTGCTTGATCTCCACCACGTCCTAAAGCTATATCTAATGTAGCTTGTGCTGACTTATATTTCTCATAATTGCTATATCCTTCATTTGAAAATGCTATGCTTAGTGTAAATTGAAAGGCATTATTATTATCTAATTCTTTTATTTCATCTAATATGTTAAACTTGCAATCTTTCATAAGTTTTACATATTTTTTCTCTAAAATACAGACAAAAGTATCTCTATCTGATTTTATTGCTAATCCATTAAAATTACTTACCCATTTATATATACGTTTTTCAATTTCTGCAATAATTTGTGGTTTATCTTGATTATCTATTCTTTGAATTATTTCTTCATAATTGTCTATCATTAAAATTCCAATATAAATGTTAGAGTCTTCACACTTTTTTCTTAATCTTACTAATTCTGTATTGTCTATAAAATATAAAGTTACCATATATTCATTTTTAGAATTTGTATATTTACCATATACTTTATAAGTTTTATTTCCAATTTCTATTTTTTTATTTATAAGGTGTTTTGAATCTTCATCATTATTTTCTATTTCTAGTTTTATTTCTCTTAATAAATCGGATAATTTAGTATTTATATCGACATTTATAAATTCATTAACAAATGTGCTACTTCTCCATATTACATTTCCATTTGTTTCTGCAATAATTAGTGGAAAAGGCGAATTTATTAAAGTAGTTTTTGCTGCTTTATCACTACTTAAAGTTAAATCTTTTATATGATTTGATAACTCTGATTTCCTTTTTCTGTCACTCCATATAGTGTACGCTATGATTAATGTATAAGTAATAACTGATGGTATAATAAATCTTATATCACCTATACATAATAATATTAATAAAATTAATATTATTACTAAATATATTTTTGTCCTTGAGACTAACCTATCAAATATTTTTTTATTGCTACTGGACATATTATTCTCCTTTTTATAATTTCCTTAATAGTATAACATAAATCTCAATTTTTTTCAATGCTTGAAACATATGCGAAAAGGCAAAATATACTAATTTCTATTTAAAATCAGTATATTTTGTTTTTTCTTTTATATTTAAATTTACAATAATTTTATAACATTTGTTACTTATTAGTTATATTAAAATTGATAAACGTTATATTTTATAGTAAAACAAGGTCTTACAATTTAATTCAAATTGTAAGACCTTGTTTCAATTTTCTATTCTGCCTCTTCAGTCTGTTCTGTACTTATATGTACATTTCTATATTGTTTCATTCCTGTTCCTGCTGGAATTAGTTTTCCTATAATAACATTTTCTTTTAGTCCTATTAATTCATCTGTCTTGCCTTTTACAGCTGCTTCTGTAAGAACTCTAGTTGTTTCTTGGAATGATGCTGCTGATAAGAAGCTTTCTGTAGCAAGTGATGCTTTTGTAATACCTAGTAGTACTCTCTTGCATGTTGCTGGTCTTCCACCTGCTGCTACAACTCTTTCATTTTCATCTTCAAAGTCGTGTACATCTACTAAAGAACCTGCAAACATAGATGTGTCTCCATTGTCTTCTACTCTTACTTTCTTAAGCATTTGTCTTGCAATAACTTCAATATGCTTATCATTAATGTCAACACCTTGGTTTCTATATACTTTTTGAACTTCTTGTACTAAGTATTCATATACTCCTTCTGTTCCATTTATTGCTAATATTTCGTTTGGATTTATAGAACCTTCTGTAATTGGTTGACCTGCTGAAATTTTGTCTCCATCTTTTACTTTTAACTTAGCTCCAAATGGTATTGTATATGTCTTTGCATCATCCTTAGATTGTACTGTAACTTCTTTCTTCTTTTTGTCGTCTGATACAGAAATTTTACCATCTATTTCAGAAATTATAGCTAATCCCTTTGGTTTTCTAGCTTCAAATAGCTCCTCAACCCTTGGAAGACCTTGTGTAATATCTGCAACACCTGCAACACCACCAGAGTGGATAGTTCTCATTGTAAGCTGTGTACCAGGTTCCCCAATTGATTGGGCTGCAATTATACCAACTGCTTCTCCTATATTTACTTCTTGTCTTGTTGCTAATCCCATACCATAACATTTGCTACATACACCATGTTTTGTTCTACATCCTATTACAGAACGTACTTGAACTTTATCTAATCCTGCTGCAACAATCTTCTCTGCTATAGCATCTGTAATCATTGTGTCTTTATCTACTATAATCTCTTTTGTTGTAGGGTCTTTAATATCTTTTAATGGATATCTACCTACTAATCTTTCATGTAAACCTTCTATTATTTGGTTTCCATCTTTTATATCAAATATTTCTATTCCTTCTTTTGTTCCACAATCTTCTTCTCTAACAATGATATCTTGAGAAACATCTACTAGTCTTCTTGTTAGATATCCAGAGTCTGCTGTTCTTAATGCTGTATCTGCTAAACCTTTTCTGGCACCATGCGCAGAAATAAAGTACTCTAGTGCATCTAGACCTTCTCTAAATGATGACGTAATAGGAATTTCTACTGTTTTACCTGTTGTACTTGCCATAAGACCACGCATACCTGCAATTTGTCTTAATTGGTTTATGTTACCTCTGGCTCCAGATTGTGACATCATATAAACTGGGTTTAAGTCATCAAAGTTATCTTTCATTGCACCTGTAACTTTGTCTGTAGCTTTTTCCCATATATTAATTACAGATTGATATCTTTCTTCTTCTGTAATTAAACCACGTTTATATTGTTTTAATACATTATTTACTTCTTCATTAGCTGCTGCTAATATATCTTTCTTAGCAGGTGGGACTTTAACATCATCAACTGAAACTGTAATAGCTCCTGTTGTAGAATATTTAAATCCTGTTGCTTTGATATAGTCTAGTAAAACTGCTGCTTCACTTAATCCATGTTTATTAATACATTTTTCAATTATTTTACCTAAGTTTTTCTTAGATACTGTAAAGTTTAATTCTGGTTCAAATGCTGTTTCTGGGTTTTCTCTATTTACAAAGCCTAGGTCTTGAGGAATTCCCTCATTGTAAATAAGTCTTCCAACAGTTGTTTCAACTGTTTTGCTTCTCATTTCTCCATCTATTTCTCTATACATTCTTACATGTATTTTAGCATGCATTCCTAGTTCTTTGTTTTCATATGCAATAACCGCTTCTTCTTTTGAAGAATAGTAGTTCCCTTCTCCTTTTTCACCTTCAATTATCATTGTTAAGTAGTAAGCACCTAAAATCATATCTTGTGTAGGTACTGTAACTGGTTTACCATCTTGAGGTTTTAAAAGGTTGTTAACAGAAAGCATTAAATATCTTGCTTCTGATTGTGCCTCTGGTGATAATGGTAAATGTATAGCCATTTGGTCTCCGTCGAAGTCGGCATTAAAAGCTGTACAAACTAATGGGTGTAATTTTATTGCTCTACCTTCTACTAAAACTGGTTCAAATGCTTGAATTCCTAATCTATGTAGTGTTGGAGCACGGTTTAGTAATACTGGATGATCTTTTATAACATCTTCTAATATATCCCATACTTCTGGTTTTAATCTTTCAACCATTCTTTTTGCATTTTTAATATTATGAGCTATACCACGTCCAACTAATTCTTTCATAACAAATGGTTTAAATAACTCAACTGCCATTTCTTTTGGAACACCACATTGATAAATTTTAAGTTCTGGTCCAACAACGATAACAGAACGTCCAGAATAGTCAACACGTTTTCCAAGTAAGTTTTGACGGAATCTACCTTGTTTTCCTTTTAATAAATCTGATAAAGATTTTAATGCTCTATTACCAGCTCCTGTAACAGGTCTTCCACGTCTTCCATTGTCTATTAATGCATCTACAGATTCTTGTAACATTCTTTTTTCATTTCTTACAATTATTTCTGGTGCACCTAATTCTAGTAATCTTTTTAAACGGTTATTTCTATTTATTACTCTTCTATATAAATCATTTAAGTCTGATGTAGCAAATCTACCACCATCTAATTGAACCATTGGTCTCAAATCTGGTGGAATTACTGGAACTACATTCATAACCATCCATTCTGGCCTATTACCAGATAATCTAAAAGATTCTACTGTATCTAGTCTTTTTACTAGCTTTGCTCTCTTTTGCTCACTAGCCTTTTCTAATTCTTTCTTTAATTTAGCAGATAATTTATCTAAGTCTATTTCTTCTAATAATTTTCCTACTGCTTCTGCTCCCATTTGAGCTTTAAAAGAGCCTTTACCATATTTTTCTTCTGCTTCATGGTATTCTTTTTCTGATAAAACTTGACCTTTCATTAATCCTGTTGAACCTTTATCTAATACTAAATATGAAGCAAAATATATAACTTTTTCTAAGCTTCTTGGCGAAACATCTAGCATTAATCCAATTCTACTTGGAATTCCTTTAAAATACCAAATATGTGCAACTGGTGCTGCAAGTTCAATATGTCCCATTCTTTCTCTTCTTACTTTTGCTTTAGTTACCTCAACACCACATCTATCACAAACTATTCCTTTATATCTTACCCTTTTATATTTTCCACAATGACATTCCCAATCTTTAGTTGGTCCAAATATTCTTTCGCAGAATAAACCATCTTTTTCTGGTTTTAGTGTTCTATAGTTAATAGTCTCTGGTTTTTTTACTTCTCCATGTGACCATTCTCTTATTTTTTCATCTGATGCTAATCCTATTTTTAATTTATTAAAATTTTGTAGCTCTTCCACTATTTAGCCCCCTATTAATCTTATTTTTGTAAAGACTACCTCTTTTCTTTACTTTTAAGTTTTTTTACTATGACTAGCTATATAATTAGCACTGCTGTACAATTCCTTATTGTTATTATATAGCTATCATAATAAAGGCTATTTAATTTTATTATATATTTGTTTTAATTTATAAATTATTTTCAATTATTCATCTATATCATCATATAAGTCTTGCTCATCTAACAAATTATCCTCTGCTAAATCACTATCGTCTTCCATTAATAAGTCATCCGCATCTTCATCTAAGTCTTCAAATAGTGCATCACTATCATCTTCATCTGGCATAACGGCATCATCTTCTGTATATCCATCTAGTTCGCTTTCATCAACTACTCCATCACTTCTATGTTCATCTATATTAAAGTCAATTCCATCTTCAATATTTTCTTTTAATTCTAGTTCTTGGTTATCTTCTGAATATAAACGTACATCTAATCCAAGTGATTGAAGTTCTTTTACTAAAACCTTAAATCCTTCTGGAACACCTGGTTCTGGAACATTTTCTCCTTTTACAATTGACTCATATGTTTTTACTCTTCCAACAACATCATCCGATTTTACAGTTAACATTTCTTGTAAAGTATAAGCTGCACCATATGCCTCTAATGCCCAAACTTCCATCTCTCCAAAACGTTGTCCACCAAATTGTGCTTTACCACCTAAAGGTTGTTGTGTAACTAATGAGTATGGTCCTGTTGAACGAGCATGTATCTTATCATCTACTAAGTGGTGTAGCTTTAACATGTACATTACACCAACTGTAATTGGATGGTCAAATGGTTGCCCTGTTCTACCATCATATACTACTGTTTTTCCATCTCTGCTAAGACCTGCTTCTTCTAGTAAATCTTCTATTTCTGTATCTGCTGCACCATCAAATACTGGTGTTGCAACTTTCCATCCAAGCGCCTTAGCTGCCATACCTAAGTGTACCTCTAAAACTTGACCTAAGTTCATACGAGAAGGAACACCTAATGGGTTTAGTACTATATCTACTGGTGTACCATCTGGTAAAAATGGCATATCTTCTTCTGGTAATATTCTTGAAATAACACCCTTGTTACCATGACGTCCAGACATTTTATCACCAACAGAGATTTTTCTCTTTTGGGCAATATAACATCTAATTACTTGATTTACACCAGGTCCTAGTTCATCTGAATTTTCTCTTGTAAATACTTTTACATCTACTATTGTTCCTGATTCACCATGTGGTACACGAAGTGATGTATCTCTAACTTCTCTAGCCTTTTCACCAAATATTGCACGAAGTAATCTCTCTTCTGCTGTCAGTTCTGTTTCTCCTTTTGGAGTAACTTTACCAACTAAAATATCTCCTGGTCTTACTTCTGCACCTATACGTATAATTCCATTTTCGTCTAAATCTTTTAGACCATCATCTGAGATATTTGGAATATCTCTTGTAATTTCTTCTGGTCCTAATTTTGTATCACGACATTCACAGTCATATTCTTCTATATGTATTGATGTGTAAACATCTTCTTTTACTAATCTTTCGCTAATTAATACAGCATCTTCATAGTTATAACCTTCCCATGTTGTAAATGCTATTAAAACATTTCTTCCAAGAGCCATTTCTCCTTTATCTGTAGAAGGTCCATCTGCAATTAAGTCTCCTTCTTTTACTTTTTCTCCTGTAGTAACTACTGGCTTTTGGTTAATACATGTTCCACCATTTGTTCTTTTGAACTTTCTTAATTTATAGGTTGTAACATCACCTTTTTTATTTCTAATTTTTATTTCGTCTGCTGTAACTTTTTCTACAGTTCCGTCTTCTTTAGCTACAACCGTAATTCCAGAGTCTTTCGCAGCTCTATATTCCATTCCTGTTCCTACTATAGGTGATTCTGGTTTTAATAAAGGAACTGCTTGACGTTGCATGTTTGTACCCATTAAAGAACGTTTTGCATCATCATGCTCTAAGAATGGTATCATAGCTGCACCAACAGAAACTAATTGTTTTGGAGATACGTCCATATAGTCTACTTTATCTCTGTCTACAACTGTTATATCTGCTTGGTGTCTTACTCTTATTCTTTCATTAACAAATTTTCCATCTTCTCCAACTAGCTCTGATGCTTGTGCTATTATGTATTTATCTTCTTCGTCTGCTGACATATAGTCTATAATATCTGTTATTTTTCCTGTTTCATGATCTATTTTTCTGTATGGTGTTTCAATAAATCCATATTCGTTAATAATAGCAAATGAAGAAAGTGCTGAAATAAGTCCTACGTTTGGTCCTTCTGGAGACTCTATTGGACATAATCTACCATAGTGTGTATAGTGAATATCTCTTACCTCGAAACCTGCTCTTTCTCTAGAAAGTCCTCCAGGTCCTAATGCAGAAATTCTTCTTTTATGTGTTAACTCTGAAAGAGGGTTTGTTTGGTCCATGAATTGTGATAATTGTGAACTTCCAAAAAACTCTCTTATTGATGAGCTAATTGGTTTTGTATTAATTAATGATTGTGGTGTTACAATGTCTAAATCTTGAAGTGTCATTCTTTCGCGAACTACTCTTTCTAATCTTGTTAAACCAATTCTAAATTGATTTTGCAATAGTTCTCCAACACAACGAATACGACGATTTCCTAAATGATCTATATCGTCAATATATCCTATTCCATGGTCTATATTTAATAAATAACTAATAGAGCCAATAATGTCTTCTGTTGTAACGTGTTTTGGTATTAATTCATCTATTCTTTCTTTTATTGTGTCATGTAGTTTGTCTTTTTCTGTTGTATCTATTATAGACTTTAATACTTCGTAATTTACCATTTCTTTAATGTGTAAGTCACTTAAGTCTACATCTGGTAATATGCTGTGAATATTAACTGTACCATTTCCTATAACAACAACTTTTTTACCATTTACATTTACATTAACTACATTAATTCCAGTATCTTGAATAGCTATAGCAACATCTTCTGTTATCATATTGTCTTTTTCTACTAAAACTTCTCCTGTTTCTGGGTCTGCTATATCTTCATATGCAATTTTTCCTGTAATTCTTGTAGCTAAGCTTAATTTTTTATTAAATTTATATCTACCAACTTTGGCTAAGTCGTATCTTCTAGGGTCGAATAATAAACCATTGAATAAATTTCTAGCAGCATCTGCTGTAGGTAATTCACCTGGTCTTAATTTTTTATATATTTCAATTAATGCTTCATCTTGTGTCTTTATTGGGTCTTTTTGAAGTGTTGCTTTTATTTTTTCTTCATCACCAAAAAGCTCTGAAATTTGCTCGTCTGTTACAATTCCAAGAGCCCTTAATAGTGTAGTAACAGGTATTTTTCTTGTTCTATCTACTCTTGCATAGAATATATCATTACCATCTGTTTCATATTCTAACCATGCTCCCCTTATAGGCATAACTGTAGATGTATAAATTCTTTTACCTGATTTGTCAAATTCTGTTGCATAATAACAACCTGGTGAACGAACTAATTGGCTTACTACAACTCTTTCCGCACCATTTATAATAAAAGTACCACTATCTGTCATAACAGGGAAGTCTCCAAGATATATTTCTTGCTCTTTAATCTCGCCTGTTTCACGATTTATAAGTCTTACTTTTACATGTAATCTTGTTGCATATGTAGCATCTCTTTCCTTTGCTTCTTCTTCAGTATATTTTGTTTTTTCTTCCATGTAATAGTCCAAAAATTCTAAAACTAAATTTCCAGAATAGTCTACTATAGGTGAAATATCTTTTAATACTTCTCCAAGACCTTCTTGTATAAACCAGTCATATGAATCCTTCTGAACTTTAATAAGATTTGGTATATCGATTGAGTCACCGATTTTTGAGAAAGTTTTACGTGAGCACTTTTCATGCTTAATTTCTTTTACCAAAAAAATCACCCCTACAAAATATTAAAGCAGATTTGAAATATATATGGATTTAAAAGAAGTCCCTCTTACCTTTATAATTAGTTTACCAAATTATTAGTTTACTGCTCCCCAAACATATAATTCCGTAAGTAATAATAAAGAAATTCCTCTTCTTTATAAATTTACATAATCGACATAAAGTGGCAATAAAAAGGTTGCTGGTATGTTAACATAAATACCAACTACCTTTTTATTATTAATTTATATTACAATTTTTTATACAAAAACATGTTTTTACGTTCCCCTTATGCGTAATTTGGATAAAACTCGCACATTATAAAACATACTTATAATATAATACATTATTTCCTGTAGCTTGTCAATGTTTTTTATAATATTTGTTTCGGGAATTTTTCAAATATTATAATTCTGTGTATCATATAGATAGAAAATAAGAACGTACAGAAATGTGCGTTACCAAATACACCAATGAAAAATGTGGTGTATTTTTATTATATAAAAAGAACATTTATTTGTAACAAACGTTGAAAAGCATTATTTTATATGATAAAATAACTATTATAAAATTATGATAAATTTGATGAGGTATAAAATGATAAAAAAAAATTAAATAATAAAAAAGGAAGGTAAATTATATGCAAGATTTAGCAAAAGGTGATTTAATTATATATGAAGATGAAAACGGAAAAATCGAAATTGAAGCTTTTTTATATGGCGAAACTCTTTGGCTACCACTTAATAAAATAGCTGAATTATTTGAAAAAGATAAATCAGTTATTTCAAGACATATTTCAAATATTTTTGAAGAACAAGAATTAACTAAAGATTCAACTGTTGCAAGTTTTGCAACAGTTCAAATCGAAGGTAATCGTAAGGTTAATAGAAATATTGATTATTATAATCTAGATATGATAATAGCTGTTCGGATATAGGACAAATTCAAAAAAAGCAACAAAATTTAGACAATGGGCAACAAAAGTTTTAAAATCATATATAATAAAAGGATATAGTATAAACAAAGAAAAATTAAAAAATCCTAATAAATACGGAAAAGACTATTTTGACGAATTACTTGAAATTATCAAAGAGATTAGGACGAGTGAAAGAAGATTTTATCAAAAAGTAACTGATATTTTTGCAGAATGTAGTATCGATTATAATAAAAATTCTGAAGTTGCTAAAGATTTTTATGCTACTATTCAAAATAAATTCCATTATGCAATAACAAATGAAACAGCAGCAGAAATAATTTATAATAGAGCAAACAGTAAAAAAGAACATATGGGATTGACTTCTTGGAAACACTCTCCAGAAGGAAGAATACTAAAAAGTGATGTTAGTATTGCAAAAAATTATTTAACATCTAAAGAATTAGAATTTTTGCAAGATATTGTTAATATGTATTTAGATATAGCAGAAAATAGAGCCAAGAGACAAATACCTATGAAAATGAAAGATTGGGTAGAAGAATTAAATACTATGCTAAAAACAAATAGATATGAAGTTTTAGATAATAAAGGAACTATATCATCCGAACAGGCAAAAGAATTTGCAGAAAAAGAATTTGAGAAATTTAGAGTTGAGCAAGATAAAAAATATATTTCTGATTTTGATAAAATAATTGATGAGTGCAAAAAAAATAACTAAAATCTTTGCCACATTTTTGTCACATATAAAATCATTTTTTAATTTTTCAACTTCTGAAAATATTGAAAATACTGCATTCTTGTTTTTGACATAAAAACATATAAGAAACCGAGAAAACTATTGACATATCAACGTTTTCTCGGTTTTTCTATGGAGGCGACACCCGGATTTGAACCGGGGATCAGAGTTTTGCAGACTCGTGCCTTACCACTTGGCTATGTCGCCATATTTAATAATTTAATTTGTAATTTCTTAAATATCTCTTTGTAAATTATATGCTCCATATATTAATTTGATACATATTTTTTATATAATCTTTTATTGGAGCGGAAGATGAGAATCGAACTCACACTTAAGCCTTGGGAAGGTTTCGTTCTACCACTAAACTACTCCCGCAAGTTTTAATATAATAAAAAAATGGAGCAGGTAACGAGAATCGAACTCGTAACTAATCCTTGGCAAGGATTCATTTTACCACTAAACTATACCTGCACTTCAAAATATAATTAAAATAGCAATTAATATAATAGCAAAAATCTAAAAAAAAGTCAATACTTAATATTAGATATGCAGGAGTAAATCATGAATTTTTTTAAAAAAGTCAACTAATCGTTGATATTAAATAGTTATTTGACTTAAATTTGTTAAAATTTTCATGATTTATTCCTGTTAGATATGTTTAAAATTTACTAAAATTTTAAACATATCTAACATTATATAAAAATTCTTTTATATAATCATCAAGCTGTTTTTTTTCTACTTCTTTTTCATTGTATATATCTAAAATTTCAATTTCTTTTCCATCTATTATAACTTTTAGATTTCCTACTGTGCTTTTTTCTTTTACTGGTGCTTCAAAGTAAAAAATTGCATTTATTTCTACATTTATGATATCTTTATTTTGTTTTTTAACAGCCATCTTTTCAAAACTTAAATTTTCTATACTAAGTTTCATTTCGTTTGTTATTCCTTTATTTACATATACTCTGTTTTCATTTATTTTTAGCCAATCATTAAATTTATATCCTATTATTTTTTTTACATTTACTATTTCATAATTTTTATAAATATAATCTATTAATTTTATACTATCAGATGTTCTTATTTTTTTTGTATCTGCTCCTAAAACTACTGTTATTATATCTAACTCTCCCCTTTTACAGCTTGTAACTAAGCATCTTCCTGCTCCATTTGTAAATCCTGTTTTTATTCCATAAACGCCATTTAAGTATTCTAGTAACTCATTTGTATTACTAATATTTTTAGATGCTCCATTAATAGTTATATTACAATTTTTTGTTCCAACAATTTTCCTAAATTTTTCATTTTTCAATGCATAATCTGCCATTTTTGCAAGTTCATATGCTGTTGTATAATGTTTTTCACTATCTAGCCCATGTGGTGTTACAAAATTTGTATTCTTTAGTCCTAATTCTGCTGCTTTTTGGTTCATTAATTTAGCAAACCCTTCTATACTTCCTTCAACATATACTGCAAGTGCTACAGCTGCATCATTTCCAGACCTTAACATTAACCCATATAATAAATCATTAACTGTTAATTTATCTCCTGTTTTAAGCCCTAGCCTAGATCCGCCTGTCGCAGCCGCTTTTTTATCTACTACAACTATGTCTTTTAAATTTGTCTTTTCTAAAACAACTATTGATGTCATTATTTTAGTTGTGCTTGCCATAGGGGTTGTTTTATGTCCATTTTTCTCATATAAAACATTTCCTGAATTTCTATCATACACAAGTGCTATTCTTGAATCTAGCTTTGGCTCATTACTAGAGCTATCTTTATTTAAATTGGCTGAAGTTTCAATTGTTTTTTGTATTTCATCTAAATTTACCTTTTCATTATCTTCTAAATTAGCATTGCTAAAATTTTTGAAACTTAATGTATAGAAAAATATAATAAGCATCAAAGAAATAGCTATAATTTTATTAAATAAATTTCTTTTTTCTTGAAAATTTATATGTTTATTAGCTATTTTTGTTTGATTATTAAATATTTTTATTATCTTTTTAAATATAAATTTTGTTACTTTTTTACATTTTAATCCCATAAAAAAATCACCTTTTAAATTATATTTTAAAAAGTGATTTTTATGAGTTGTATTTTTATTATCTATTATTCCAGTTCATTTCTTTCTCTTGATGGAAATGCTCTCGCTTCATCTTCAACCCTAATTTTAATTTCATATATTACATTTTTTTCTTCCTCAACATTCATAACTAAGTTATAACTTTCAAGTTGTAATTTTATATATTGCATTAATTCACTTGGCGACATATCTTCATAATTATCTAAAGCATTTTCGATTATTTGTTCTTTTATTTGTTCTAAGTCTGCATCTGTTCCATCTATAGTTCTTTCTTCTGCATCTCCTCTTTCTTCACTTTCTTTTACTTCCTCTGTCCTCTGTTCTATCTCTCTGTCTTTTTCTTGAGTTCCAAGTCCTTCATTTCTGTTTGCTTCTTCTCTTACTCTATGATACACATAGTTATCATATCTTGATTTTACCCCTATTGGGATTGCTTGTCTATTTTCTCTATCATTCATATTTTGAATATATTGTACCTCTGGAATATTGTAACTTCCTATAGAAATGCTAATTCCTTCTTCAGGTCTTCCTGCTATTTGAAATAATCCTTTTACTTCCTTTTCTTCAACTTTAGTTCCATCTCTATTTATTGATGTTACCGTTCTTCCAGTATTTATTCCTTCAACTTGTCCTATTGATTCTACAAATTCTTTTGTACCATCTGCTTTTACACCTATCATTGTAAACCTGCCATCATTTTGGTTATCACTCTTTTCACAACATATTTGTACTTCACTATACTGATTTAATTCTGGTATAATTTGCCCTAATGTTTCATTTGCTGTTACTAATGTATGTGGATTTACAACCGCTAAACTTCTAAAATTATCCTCTTCTATTCCTATAATCTCTGCCGCTTCTTTCTCTTCTTTATCAAAGTTAATTTTTTTACTATTTTCTTCATATTTTTCTATATCTTTATTTGATAACTTTATGTCTTTTTCAGTCATCTCTTGTAATGAAAACTCTGCAGCACTTAGGTCTAGCATAGCATAATATTCTGGTGGCAAATTTTCTAGATTTGTTAAATATTCATCTGAAAAGCTTACATTTCCATCCGTATCTACAACCGCTATTAAATTTTGATTTTCATCATATATTTCATATGTTGTAAGTTCTAATTCATAATTATCACCAATTTGTGAATTTGTTTCAGTATTTAAATCTTCCTTACTATTCTTTTCCTTTTTATCTGCTTTTATATTCGGATTTTGAGTTTTTATTTCCACTATATACACATTGTTTTCCTCAAGGTTAGCTCCTCCAAAAAAGAAATCTTCATAATATCTAATATTATCTATATGTTCTGTTTTAGTGTCTAAAGTATTAGATATTTGTCTAAATAATAATGCAGATTTTTGTAATATTTCTTCTTTTTTATTATTAAACATAAATTGCACAATGAGTATTTCATCTTAAATACTCATATTCTCCTTCCTATTAGTTTTTTGTAAATTTTGTTTTTTTGTTTATATTATAACATAAAAAATTGGTAGAATATATATTCCACCAATTTTTTATTATTTATAATTGATTTTTTCTTTTCACATTACTATTTTAATATTTTCTTTTGATATTTTGAATTCTATTTTTCAAATGACATTACGAAGTTGGTTCCATCTAATAATTTTACTACAAATTGTTTCTCTATTGTTTGAGAAGAGTTCTCCCCATTTGTAATTACCATTTTATAAATATATAAATCCCCATTTTTCTCATATGATGTATATCCTAATTTATTTTGAGCATAAAAATTTGTTTTCATATAATTTTCAAAATCTGTTTGTGTTGGGAAATTATTATTTTTATATGTTTGGTCTAACTTACTATATGCATAAGAATAATCACCATCATTTATTGCATCAAAAAATTTCTGTATATTAAATTGGACTTTTTTATCCTCTGCTGAAGAATTATATTGCTCTACAAATTCTGGTAAATCTATAGTATATGTATCTAAGATAACTATGTAGTTCATTGGATACTCTTCATTAAATATATAGTAATGACCATTTTGGTCAACACATATTAGTTGTATATAGTCATTATAATCATTATATGAATATTGATTTAATCTCAATTGGACTAATTGCTTTTTATTCTTATTAATATAATTTATGAAATTATCAACATTTCCAAATTTCTTTTCTTTATATGAATCATCTAGATATTCATATGCCAAATCTGGTTTCGCTAGCATTAATCTTTTATATGTATTTAGTACTTCTTTTATTATTCCTTCCTGTGTAAGATTGTTTATTGGAATATCATTATAATTATTTTTTTTAATTATTACATCCTTTTTCTCTATTTCAGCTATATTACTTACACTCTTTAATATTGGTTCTATAGCAAATAAATTGTTAGTAAAATCTATATATACATTATAATAAGCAAATTTTATAAAATTGTTTTCTGTATCTGTTAATATTCCATAAGTAATATATTGATAAGAATTATTATTTATATATCTTTTTATATTTAATACATCAAAAATTACATTCTTGTCTATATTATCAATATAATTGTTTAAGTTATCTATTGTAATATTGTTTTCTTTGATATAATTTTGACTTAATAATGGATAAATATTTTCATTTATTGTTTCATTACTAATAGTCTTTACTAAATTACCATTAGCATCTTTGCCATAATATATAGGATTAGCCATATTTATTGCACTAAGATATATAGATACACAGTCTCTTACTTTATAAATTTCTGTATTAATTATTTCATTATCTTTTGATGTTATATCTTCTTGGTTAGATATATTGGTCACATTTTCTGTGTTATATGCAATATTTTTATCTTTACTTAATACTTGTATTAATAAAATTATTACTGTTATAATAATTACTACTAATATTAACATAATAATTAATAAACTTCTCTTTTTAGAATCCATATATACTCCTTTATATCGTTTTATTATCTAATATCATTGTATATTCCATAGCATTTTTTCTCTCAATTATATAGGTATTATTATTAGAATCAGTTATATTATACTCTATTCCTTGTTCTTTCAATTTCATAACACAATTTATTATATTGATGTCATTAAATCTTTCTTTATTATCTAAAATGTACTTTTTAAATTCTTCTATATTATTAGAAAATTTTCTTTCTCTATATAGATTGTCTAAGATGTCATAAGCTGCTTCTATATTATATTTTACTTTTAAAATATAATCATTTAAATATCTTTCTGCTAAATTCCAGTTAGATAGAGATAATTCTTCATATTTATTATATTCATTTTCCTGAATTTCTTTATCTTCAATTATTTTTGCGTTTTTTATACATTGATTATATTGTTCATCTGTTAATGGTATAATTGAAGCTCTCATATTTTCATTATCTACAAATATTTCATAGTAACTTTCTAAATAATTTGTTTCATTTATTAATTCTATATATCCCTCTACATAATAAATACTGTATTTTTGATTTTCTTGCTTATACATTGTCTGGGCATAAAAAGTTCTTATATTATTTTGAAATTTTCGTATATCAAATTCTTTAGTATATGTTTTATCTAAAATTGACTTTATTGCTACTTGATTATTACTATTTACATATTGTAAAAACTTATCGATAAAGTCACTTATTGCAAAAAACTTATAATCATTTGTTTCTCTTTTCAATTCAGATGATGCATTTATAATTATATCTTGTGGAATAGAATCATCTGGTAAATCCTTTATTTCTGTTCCACTATTTTTATTATTTAATAAGAAAATTAGCGTAATAATAATAAAAATTATTATTATTATTACTGCATATATAATAATTTTTAAATTTTTCATTAAAAATTCTCCTTATATAATTATTAATTTGGTGAATCCAAATATATGTATCCATTTAATATGTAACTACCACTATAATATCCTGATAAAGGTATTTTTCTTACCCCAAACCAACTTAATCCGCTTCCTGCTTCTGATATATAAATTCCATCTGTTGTTACACCTTCTACATAAGCAACATGTCCATATCCTCCTGGTTTTCTCCATGAAATAATAGAATTAGCTTTTGGTTGACTTCCATATTGAAACCACCCATTTTGTAAATTAATAGAATAATATTCTCCTCCGTTTCCTACTTGAGTAGGATATTTCTTATACTTAGTTCCAAATTGTTCTAAATACATGCTAGCTCTTCCATTTGCCCACCAAGTGCATTGGAATGGTGATAAATTATTATATGGTGCTGCCCAGTATTTTATAAATGGTCCTTGCTGATATGCTCCATTCCCACTATGTACTTGTGTATGTATCCATTCGTTTTCTATTGTGGCTTGCAACTCTGCTCTTTCCTGTTCTGTTGTAATTCCTCCTCCTGTAGGTCTTTCTTTTCCTTGAAATTCGTTATAATATCTTTTTGCAGCACTTACTCTATTTGGTATATTTGCTTCATTTTTTCCTGGTCTTTCAAACGTCCAACAAAATGCTTCTACTGCGCCTTCTATGGTGGTTTGTTCCTTAAATGAATATTTTGAATATCCATTATTTGCTAGTAAAGCGTCATAGGCAAATCCTGCAGCTGGACCTGCTCCTTTATTGATTTCTGTTAGTAAAAATTCTATTTGCGTATCTACATCTGTAACAGCAACACCTTTTGATGTTGCATATTTTTGTAATCCTTCTAATCTTCCCCCCAACCATTGACAAATTCCCGTTGCTCCACTTGAACTGTTCACTATATCTGCTTTAAAGTGAGATTCCTGATATATATTCCCCATAATTCCAGCTATTACTACCTCACTATATCCTGCATCTTTTAGTGTAAACCATACTTTTTCTTCTACACTGGCACCATATATTCCCAATACTGAATTCAAATTAGATGAAAATATTCCTGTATCAAAGTCAGTTACACCATAATCTTTACCAGTATATACATATAATATATATCTCATAATTGGTTCCCATTTTTCTGTAATAGAAGATTGTTGTAAAGTCTTAAAAAACATCTCTGCTCCTGAAACTAAATCTGGACCTGCTGAGCGCTTATTACTTGAGTTAGGAATCTTAAAACGTGTATCTAATAATCCTACAAATGTTCCTTTTTCTCCTTTTTTTCCTCCATTATATTTTTCTTCTGTAATAGCTTGAGCATATGATCTAGTATATGATGAAGTATTAGTTATTACTCTGTCTTCATCTTCTCCTATATCAGTCGTATTAGAAATCGGTTCTGTTTCAGTCATATTATATGAAACTCTTTTACTATATATCCATGTGTCTACATTTCCCACAGTTACAATAGGATAATAAGTCTCAGTTGTTGTTGTTGTTGTATGTGGTATTAATATTTTTGTTCCGTCACTTGAAAAATGTCCTGTAACTCCAAGATTTGTTAACCATTCATTAATTTTATTAGTAGCTCCCCTAATTTCCTCTGGTATTTCTATAGAAGTATATGTTGTAGTTGTTGTTTTCAATATATTAGTATTATATAAAATATTTATATCTATTTGACTCTTTTTTATTAAATCAACAAATGCTTTTATAAATTTAGGATTTTGCACAATTGTCTCCATATCTAATAAGAATAGCCATGGAGTAGTATATTGTGAAATCATATTTTTATAATCTATAGTCTGTAGAGTAGATTGATTTTTTCCATTTACTATATTGATATTAAATATAACTAGTTTTCCTTCTTTATTTATAGAATAATAATTTTTTAGTTGTTCTTCTGTTGCATATGGATTATTTAATTGTTCTTCCATTTGGCTATATTTTAAAAACTCCATATTTTTTAGTTTATTATTGTAATCAATAACAGAGTAATCCTCGTCGTCTTTTGAAATATCTACTTTATCTTTAAAAATATTTAATAAATGCTCTTTAACCTTTTGACTCCATGAACCATCTGATGCATATAATGTTCCCACACCATCTAATGTTGTTGGATCTTTGCCTTGGTCTTTTATTGTAGTATTCTGCCATTCTCCTTCTGTTGCATATCTTTTTAGCAATTCAGCTTCTGCTTTAATACCTTCTTGAATTGTGTCATATGTATAAGCTTTATTGTATGCATCTCCATCTACTGCATTAATTCCCCAAAAATTATTTTTATCATTTGCTATATCTGAAGTTCCATACCCGCTTTCATGCACACCTATAGCAAAAACAACCATTGGGTTTATTCCACAGCTAATTGGAATATTATAAAAATCTTCTGCATTTGCTTTAAAGTGTTTATTGTAAGATTGTACGTGATCACGTCCACTCTCCCCTTTTCCGGCTGGCACAGCAAAATTTTCTACTATTTTTATAAATTCTTCTTTTGTCAATATAGGATTATTTTCATCCCATAATGTAGAATAATTTTCATATATAGTTCCTGTTACTTGTTGCTTATTTGAATCATATGTTTTTACTTTTACTACGCCATTAGAACCTAATTTTCCTGTATTTATTGTTTGTGTTTCTAGTTCAGAAGACAATAACATTTCTATAAAGTCATATAAAGCTTTATCTTTCTGTTCTTGAGTAGCATTTTCTTCATCTAAATCTCCCAATATTCCCAATTCAGACATAGTATATCTTTTCTTTAATTGCTCTACTATCTCATTAACTTTATTTTGGTCTATTGTATATGCTCCATTTTCAATATTAATTGTAAAAAAGTCACCTATTGCTTCTGCTATTCCTTTAAAAAATGCTACTATATTCATTACTATAGCATAAAAAATAAGAAATATAAGTATAAAAGGTACTATTGGCATTATTACTTTTAACGCGATTCCTTTTATTTTTTTACCAATTTTCTTTTTCCCTTCATTCTTAACAGAATTCATAGTTAGTGATTTTTTATTATTCTCATTTTCATTATTATTCTCAACCATTTTTCACCACCAAATCTACAATTTTATTTCTATTTCTACTTTTTCTAGATTTTCGTCATTTGGATTTTGTTTGTACTCATTATAATCTAAGTATATATTTTTAAATTTTATTTTATCTGTTTTAGCTCCACTACCATAACCTTTATCAAACTTGATGTCTATTACTTTTTCTTCTCCTGAATTTATAATCAAATTTGTAATTGGTACTTCATTTAAATATGATATATTTTCACTATCGTATTCAGATATTAAACATATTTGTTTACTATCTGAATAATCTGATAATAAAATAGTCTTGTCCGTATTATTTTTAATTTTAAAATTATATATGGCATAATTTATAAAAGTTTTTTTCTTATTTACTTGTACTTCAATATCTTTTATGCTTGTTTTCCTTGAAATGTTGGTTTCGTCAACAAATTCACCTATATTTAAAAGATTACTTTTATAAACAATTGTTATATAGTCCATATAATTTAATTCATTTAAGTTAACTCCTCCAGTAGCTAATATATTATCTTCTAAGTAATTTATCTTATATGTAATATTATCGTCATTTTCAAACCAAGCTTCTAATTTATATGTTCTGCTCGTAGAAAATACTTTATTACAATAATTATTAATAAAATTAGAAATATTTCCACTAAATACATTTAATTTGCAGTCATTACTAATCATTGCAAATGCACTTTCATATTGTTTATTATTACAAGCTTGTACAAAATTTTCTATAATTTGTTTGTTATCTTTTGCTCTTTCAACAGATATTTCTGTATCAGATATAATAGTTTCTGTTGGAAGTGTGGTATCTTTTAGAGTATTAGCTGTATTTTTTCCTTCTTCAATAGTATTATCCTTTATAATTACGTTTAAAATTCTAGTAACAATAATAAAAAGGACTATTGCTAGAAAAATTAATAATATTTTTTTTCTATTTTTATTAAAATACTCTATTATCTTTCTCATATCATAGTCCTCTCTATCACAATTATTTTATTTAATTATATTTATTATTTACTTTTGCTAACTTTGAAACATATCCCATCATCTGTTCTGCTTCTTTTCTAGCTTTTTTTGCGCTTACCCCTTTTTCTGGATTTGTCATTGCTTTTGTCCATGATTTAATTTGTGTTTCTACATACTCATCATTAGCTAATTTCTTTTTGTCTATTTTGTCATTATATAGATATTGGGCTGCAATTTGTGCCTTTTTCCTAGCATGTTCTGATTTTTCTTCATCTGTTAAACCTTTAACATCTTTCATGTCTTCTGCTATTTTTCCTTCTAGTTTCATAGCTTTAGCTAATTTTCTTGCATCTGTTACTCCTGTTGCTTCCATATAATCTACCGCTCTATTAGCTAGTTCTTTCTTTTCAGTATTTGACCTTTCAATTCCATCCTCTGTTGGCATATACATATTTAAATCTTCAACAAAGTTCTTATCATTAACATAATCCCTTCGTTGTGCTGCCATTTGAGCTTCATTTCTACCATATGCACCTTCTCTATATGCGTCTGCAATTCCATATCCAAGATTTCTTGCAGTTCTAGGAATACCTGTTGCAGCATTTCCAAGTGCTTGATATCCCATGGTAGCTCCTAAAGTAGCTCCTGTTGCTCCATATTGTATTATGTCTCCAATATCATTTCCACTTGCTACTCCAGCTGCTACACCAATTGCAGCACCAGTAGCACCCAAACCAAATCTCACTGCAGTTCTTGCAATTGGCTTTCCTACATACTTTGCTACATTCATTGCTCCTTTAACTTTTGGTGGTAATCTTAACTTTCTTTTTGTTTCTCCTTTTGAACTATTTGTAGGAACTGGCCTAACATTATTTTGATTTTCTCCATAGTCTTGTGGTTCTTCATTACTTTGTTGTTCTTGCTCTGTTCTATTAATTCTTTCTCTTTCATCCATTTCCTGCTTTTCTCTGTTAAGCTTATCTAATTCCTCTTGTTTTGCACTATATTTATCTGGATTTAAATACATATCATCATAATCTGCATTATCTAATTCTTCATTTAATTGATCTATTCTTTCCTGACGTTGTCTTGTTATTTCTTCATCACTTGAACCTGCATTTTGACCATTATTTCTTTGACCATCATTATTAGTACTTGATCTATTTGTTTCTTCGCCATCTCCTGGTAATGCATAATCTCCTATTCCTGGTCCATTTTGATCTTCTACTGCTGAATTACTTGATGTACGTATATTTCCATCTTTTCCATTTCCACCTTTTCCGTTTCCACCTTTAGCAGCTTTGCCTATTAAAGATTGTGTTAACTTCATTGCAGCTGCCCCACCAGCAAATGAAGCCAATGAACCTGCTGAACTTGCCTTTTCAAATCCGAAGAATTTTCTTAGTAATTTTTCAGATTGTAAAATAAACCATAGTACCAAAATTGCATATATTGGATTTGTAGCAGATAAATCTACTACTGCTACACCTGCAAAAACAGTATATATTATTAAATGAAACGGTTGTATTAAAATATTATATATATACTCTTTTAACCAAGAATTAAATCCTTGTGCACTACCATCTCCAATTTTATCTATAGGATATGTAAGTGATATAAGTGGAGCTATAACAGTTAAAAAAGCTATTGTTAATGCCCTTTTTATATATGTAAATGTAAACATTATGGTAAGAATAACCATACCTAAATATATTGCTAAGTATAAAAGTTTTGTTCCAAAATCATCATGTTGTACTAAAAATCTTGCATATCCCATAATATCTGTATTAAATGAAAAATCTATTGTTCCAGTTACGTCATTAACACTACTAACTGTTCCCATACTAGATTGCGTTCCTTGTACAGTATCACCTTCTACTACAACAACTGGTATTGTATTTGTACTCGTTGATTCTCCAATTATTGATTCCGTTATAGAATTTACAACAGTTACTGTAAATGTCATAATATAATGTAATGTAAATAATAAACATAAAGCAATTAGCCAGTCTTTTAAAAATTCTTTCCATTTTGCTTTATCTGACGCAGTACTAGAAACTATTATTCTAATTCCAACATATAATAAAATAATAAGCATTCCAACAATTGTCAAGTTTCTTAATGCAACATACCATTTGGCAATAGCGTCATGTAATACTACTGCTGTAGAACGTTCATTCTTTGCAGTCTCTCCCCAATCTTTTGGATTAATAAAATTAACATCAAAAGCTGGAACTTGTCCAGAGAATATCTTTTGTGGACTATACATTGAGATTGGTATTTTGGTTCCATCTCCCCAAAGACCATTTATTTTTTCTTTAGCAACAACTCTTGGGTTAGCCATTTCTCCATCTTCTGAGTATTGTGAATCTTTATATTTATCTGGATTAGATTCAAAATTATTAATACTTATCATTGCCATATCAAAAAAGTTTCCACCGTCTTGTTGCATTTGTCCGTCTACTAAAAATACATTACATGCTGATAAAAATACGTCTCCAACAAATGCTATAAGGTCAACAATTGGTCCGAAGTAAAACTCCTCCAGGATCTGCACTAGAACGTATTGGAACAGCAAAGTTCAATAATATCACTGTAACTATTGCAATTATTACTCTTTGTATGAAATTACTCTTTGTAAATAACTTTCTCATTTTTTTCTCCTTTTTAGAATTGCAATTATTTTATTATAGCATTACTATATACTCTCTTTACCAAAATCAATCTAAAAGTTATTACGTGATTTGGTTAATAATTATAATAGTTTACTGCCTTCTTTCTTTTGTTCCTTTCCACTAATGTATTTAAGTTTGTATCCACAAACTCGAATTCTTTGCTTGTTGGGTTTATTTGTATTATAGCACTATCTGCGCCTACTTTCAATAACCCTTCTCCTTTAAAGCATGTTACCAAGAAACCTGCTTCTCCTTCACTTAGCTTAAATACTTCTTTTAAATATTGTATTTCTGACTTGTCTTGTGCTAAAAATAGCTTAGTATCTGAAGATGTAAGTACTGCCTGAGCTTCTGGTTTCTCATAAAAGTCTTGGAATCTTTGAGAAATAATTGCTAAAGAAACATTTCTTTTTCTTGCACGTCTTGCCATTGTATTTAAGAAATCTACGGCTTCTGGGTATGGAAGTAACATCCATGCCTCATCTACAATTACCCTTTTCTTTGATGCTCTTTCTCTATCCTCACTGTTTTTCTTAACATATTTTTCCCATATCCATGCAAGTAATATTTGTTGTGCAAGTGGTCTTGCAAACCTTTCCTCTAGTTGAGATATATCTAAATTTATAAATAATGTTCCATCTAGTAAGTCAAATGTAGATTGTCCATCAAAATATGCCATTTGTCCGTCATATTCTCTTATATATTGTTTCATAACTTTTAGTAAATAGCTGTAATGGAAACTATAATCTTGGTTTTTATTTTCTTCTGCTTTTCTTTGTATTCTTCTATACCAAGAACCTATAGTTGGCATTTCTTTCTTTTCTTTTCCAAGCATATTTCCACCCATGCTTCCATTCGATGTTTTGTATAAGCTGTTTGGGTCTCCATTTATTCCTAAACTTGCATATTCTTCTGAAACAGATTCTGCAATAATTTGCTTTGTAAGCTCATTAACTTCTTGGCTTCTTGTACTACCTCTTGCCATTGTAAGTAATGCTTGTGTTACATCTTCCACCTTGTTTTCAACATTTAAAACTAGTCTCTCTCTTCCTGTTATTTCATCTTTTACGATTTCTGTTTCTAAGTCGAATATGTTTATAACGGTTGAAGACGTTGGAGAAAGTACAACATTTATTCCTCCTAAGCTTTCTGCAACTATACTATATTCACCTTCAGCATCTAATGCTAAACTTTGTATTCCCATAAGTACTGCTGACCTTGAAATTAAAGTCTTCATAGTAACAGACTTACCAGCACCAGATTTAGCAAATATAACCATATTATAGTTTGTTAAACTACTATGAAAATTATCAAATAAAATTGGTACCCCAGTTTGCTTATTTATACCTAAAGGTATTCCTGTTGGATGTCCTACTTCCGATGTAGTAAATGGAAAAACTGTTCCCATAGACCTACGGTCAAAAGTATGTGTTTTCTTTATCCTATCTTCCATTAAAGGAAGGTTAGATTTAAATGCATCTTCTTGCATACCCCATGCTGTTTTTATTCCTACTAAAGATTTTGCAACTTCTGTTGATAACAATTTTGTGTATTTATTTAAATCGTCTAAGCTATATGCAAATAAAGTTGATATAATAGATGCTTCATATAATTTATTATATCCTGCTGCAATTTCATCTCTTAATTGCTCTGCTTCCATTCTTTTTTGTGCTAAGCTACTTTCTCTGTTTATGTTTCCTCTATCTGCTGCTACAATTCTTTCTGTTTCTAATTCGTTTATTGTTCTATTTAGGTCATTTTGTGATTTTGACTCTAAAATTGGGTTTATGTATATAGATGTATTAATATCTCCAAACATGTACATATCTCTAAACAATTCTGGGAATGTACACATTCTTGGTAATGCAGATACAAAGAAACTTCTAGCATATCTAGTAACATTAGATATAATTTCTAAGTGATCTATGTTGCTAGCATCAATTCCAGATGGAGCAATAAGTTCTTTTATAGTTTTCTTCTTTAAAATTTCGTATTCATCTGGTTTTGTGTAATCATTACGTTGTTCCTTAAAATCATTTGTTTGAAGTTTGTTCTTTTTGCTCATTTTCTTTTGTACCTCCTTCTTCTTTTCTTGGTCTACCTTTTCTTCTTGCACGTTCTTCTTTTATAATATCTTTTGCATCATCTGCAACTCTATTTCCAATTGCTGCTCTATTTTCATCTATAATAAGTTGTGCCATTTGTTCTATTAAGTCGTCCATCCTATTTTCTTTTCTTTCAAGAGCCTTTTGTTTTTTAGATTTTGCTTCTATAACAGCTCCATTGGCTTTATTAAATGCTTCTTGCTCTATTTTTGCATCTAATGCTCTCATTTTCTTGTCTAATACATCTGGAGCTGTTGAGTATAATTCATCATAACCTGCTTTTAAAGCTTTATCTAGTCCATAAACTTCTGCATCGTCTCTATTATATGCTACATATAGTAAGTCTACTAATCCATTTGAATCTAATATTCTAGAATTTATACCACAAACAGATAATGTTCTTATAATAGATTGTGCCCTTGTATATAATTCTGAGAATGCTAAGTTTTTCTTTTCATCTTTATCAAAATCATTTTGTCCTAGTTCTGATGTATAATATGGAATAACAATATAATATTTTTTATTAAGTACATTTTTATTTAAGCTCATTCTTTCTGTTGTATAAATTATGTCTTTTCCATATTCACATAAGTTCGTTTGTTTAGTTAACTCATAATATGCTTGTTCTAATTGTTGTTTTGAATATTTTCCAGAATCAACCATATTTTGATATTGCATTCTCTGTCTCTCTAACTTATCATCTAATTCTTTAACCTTTTCTCTATATGTTTGTATACTATTTTCCAAGTTTATTGTTCTTGTTTGTGTATATATTTGTATTGAATGTCTCAATGTATTTAAAAATTGAATAAATCCTTCTTCTACAGCATTTTTCTCTACTTCTGACATTAAGTCATAATTCACACCTTGACATTCTACAACCATTATGTATCTCTCACCATTTTTCTGAGAAATCATATTGTCTTCAATTTTGTCAAAATCCATAAAGTCAAATACAGATTCTACAGTATAAGTTTTCTTTGAATCTTTCTTAACATTAGTGTTAGTAGAAGGTGTTTTTGCTTGTTCTTCTTTTCTTTCTTTTGATTTAGAAGAAAAATATACAGCTGCTAATATTATTAGTAGAAGTAAGAAAATTCCTAAGGCAACTGCTAATATTATTGTAATTGTATTAATATCATTTAGCATTGTTTTTTCCCTCCTTATAAACGTATATTTTGCTTCCTTTTGTCTTAAACATTATTGCTCTTTTTATAATATCATCTAAGTTTTCTCCACCAACTTTTTTAGTAAAACCTACCCCAGATATTTCTGGCATTTTAAATGTTCCAATAGCAAAACCAACTAAAGCAAGTAATACTGTTATTGCTATTCCTACAATGTTTAATCCAACAAGAGAAAATATTCCATAAAATAATAGTCCTATTCCTCCACCTACAATCGCATATATAAAACTTTTTCCTGTGAATACAAATAAAATTCTACCTTCGCCCTTTACATTTCTGGGTAAATTATATGTTCCCATAAATTCCTCCTTCGTATGCCCATTTATACTTAATATTAATTATAGCAAATTATGTAGAAAAAAGGTAGATAAAAAATAAAAAAAAGTGCATTGTCATGCACTTTTAATATATTTGTAATCTTGTTGTAATATATTATTTACTGTTTTGCCCAAAGCCATTAAATAAGTTGTATACAACATTTGCTATAAATGATGCACCAAATACTAATGCAGCACCAATTAAATATGGTATCATTGTCTTTTTATATTCAGCTTTTTCTTCTGCACTACCAATCATATATTTAATACCTAATATAAGTAATACTATAACAGAAACAGCCATACCAATACCAGTTAACCACGATACAATTGTTTTTACTAGTTCGTTTCCTTGTTCTCCAAGGTTAGCTCCTCCACCAGTTATTGAGTCAATTGTTGTCTCTCCAAAAGCAACATTAGCTACTGATAAAAACATACATACCATTAATATTACACAAAATATTTTTACCATTCTATTCCTTTTTGCTACTTTGCTCATTTATTTTCCTCCCTTTTTATTCTATATATTTTTTATCTTTATTTTAATTAAGATAATTATAATATCAATTTTATATACCCCTTAGTATTGTAACTACTAATTTCCATATGCCAAATGCTCCAAATATAATTATACACCCAGCAATATATGGTACTAATGCATCTTTTACTTTTGCTTTTTGTTCTACACTTCCTGTCATAAATTGTATTCCAAGAATTATTCCTATAATTACCGCAAGTACTAAACCAACAAAAAACAATATATTATATAAATCGTTTGTTAATTCTTGTGTTTTATCTGTTGTTATCGGTGATGTTTGTTTTTCTCCATCATTAATAAAACTTGAACCACCCTCTATAATTCCGCTCACACTTTGGTCTCCAGTAGCAAATACAATATTAGATGAAGAAAAAATACTTAAAAAAAGTAACATCATTAAAATTATATTTTTTAAAATACTTTTTTTCATATCTTCCCCTCCAATTATTAATATACTACATTGTTTTAAACTTTTCAAGTGGTTGAAAATAATTCATTTGTAAATTGCATAATTATTGTTAAAATTGCTGATATTCCAAATACAAAAAATGCTCCAATTAAATATGGTATCATACTCTTTTTGTATTCTGCTCTTTCTTCAATACTGCCAACCATATATTTTATACCTAATACAACTAATGTTATTACTGATACTGCCATTCCAATTCCAGTTATATAGCTTATTATCGGACTTATCTTATTTATAGCTGTTTGTGTATCTCCTGTAGTCAATACTGGTGGTTTAGTTATACTATTTGGATCAATCGTTCCCTGTCCATACACACATGATAAGCTAAATAAAATCATACAACATGTAAGTACCATTATTATTCTGTTAATTAGCTTTTTTGTATTGTTACTCATAATTACTCCTTTTTAGTGTATTATTTATATGATAACATACTTTTTTTTATTTTTCTACATATTTTTTTAATTTGTAATAAAAATGTAAAAAATAGAGGCTTATTACTAATAAAATAATAAACCTCTTTATATGTATTTCCCTAATATTTTCATTTTTCGCTAAATAATTCTTGTATTTCTCTTATACTTGTTCTTTTTTTCTTTGGTTTCGGCCTTAGTGTTATTGTTGTTCTGTAGTATTTTGCAATTAGTTCGTCTAGTTCTACGCTTATTTTATATGTAATGTTATAGTCTTCGTTGTTAATTATGCTTTCGTTTAGTCTCTCTCTTAATTTACAAATATCATCATTTAACATATAATCACTCTCCTTTTTATGCACCTTTCATTTTGTATATATTAAAAATACCATATTTTTACATGTTAGTCAACGGATTTGCCCTTTATTGACAGTATTTGCGTCGATTTTCGAATGACTTTTTATTCTATTTTTTTACCTTTTTCGACATTATATGATTTCTGATAGCAGCATACGTAAAAATCCCTAAAAAAAGTATAAAAATAGCTATAGATAAAATTTGCGAAATTCTGAAATTTTTTAACATTAAACTATCAATTCTTATTCCTTCTATCCAAAATCTTACAAAAGCATACAATATTAAGTATAAATAGAAGATTTCTCCTTTAAACCTTCTTTTTTGTTGTAATTTATACAGCAATAAAAATATTAAAAATGTGCAAAGTGATTCATATAAAAAAGTAGGGTGTACACATTTTTTAATTTCATTTTCTATAATGCACATTTTCCATGGCAGGCTTGTTTGTGTTCCATATGCTTCTATATTTACAAAATTTCCCCATCTTCCTATACTTTGTGCTAAAGCTACGGCAGGAGCCAAATAGTCTAGCAAATCAAATAAATTTATTTCATGTTTTTTACAATATAAAATAATTGTTACAATTCCTCCAATTATGCCTCCGTATATTGCCAATCCACCGTCTCTAATATCTAAAATTTGCATCGGATTTTCTATAAAATATTTTAAATTAAATATTACATAATATAATCTTGCGCAAATAATGCCTATAGGAATTACTAATATACAAACATTTAAAATTGTCTCAAATTTTATTCCATATTTTCCTTTTATTTTTTTGCAATAAAATAAAGCACTAACAATAGAAACTACTATTATTAGTGCATACCAATAAATATCTATTCCAAATATATTAAAAGCTATTTTAGATATTTTTAATTTCAAATTAAGAATTGGAATTTCTACAATTTGCATCTTAATAACTTTATATGCCTATCTTTTTTCTTTGCAATACTTATTCAACTTAAATATTTTTCACTTATTTATCATATTTTATTTTTTTGCTTTATTATTTATAACATTTTATTTTATATTTGTTTATAAGTTGATATTTTCAAAGTTAATAGTCATATTCCCTTCTATAAAATTTTTGAAAGGAGCTTATTTTGGATTTATAATTGATAATATTTCATTTTTTTCAATAAATACTTCTTTTAAAATACTTTCTGTATATTCTTTAGTTACTGTATTAAATTCTTCTATATAGTCAAAACTATTTATTCCTTTCATTTTATCTGCTAAAAACATTCTAGCAATATCTGCAACACTATTGTATTCTATAGCATAATCCCCATATATTTTCTTTTTAATTCTAGTAAAATGTTCGTTATCTAGTCCATTTTCAATATATAATTTTACTTGTTTTGTTAATTCTTCATATATCTTTCTTGGATTTCTCGATTGTCCAGATATTGTAATATGTGCATATTCATCGCTAAATTCATAGTCAAAACTTGGCTCGTTCAGTAAAATATTTTCTTCATATAGTCTTTTGTATAATTCGGAACTCTTACCTATTATCATATTTAGTAAAATTTCAATTGCTATATGTCTTTTTACAAAGTTTTCTTTATTTTCTACATTATCTTTATATCCAATAAGAAATAGAGGATTACTTAATTCCATGCTAACTTCTTTTTCTTTTTGGTTAATTCCTCTTTCTTCTTTTGCATATATTCTTTTTATCTCACCTTGATTTTCTTTTTTTATTAACCTTTTCTTTATTTCTTCTAATAATTTTTCTGGCTCAAAATCTCCACAAACTACCATTGTCATATTTGCAGGATTATAAAATGTATTATAACATTTGTATAACACATCTGGTGTTATTTTGCTTATTGACTCTACTGTTCCTGCTATATCTATTTTTATTGGATTTTCTTTATACATGCAATCCATTGCATTCATATAAAGTTGCCAACCTGGGTCATCATCATACATCCCAATTTCTTGACCGATTATACCTTTTTCCTTTTCTACATTTTCTTCTGTAAAATATGGATGTTGTACATAATCCATTAGTTCATCTAAACCTTCATAAAAATTGTCTGTACATTCAAACAAATATGCTGTATGGTTATTTGTTGTATATGCATTTGCATCTATTCCTAGTGCCATTAATGTATCTAGACTATTAGTTCCATTAGGTTGTTCAAACATTTTATGCTCTAAAAAATGCGCTACTCCATCTGGAATATATACCTCTTCTCCTGTATTTGGCATTATAAAATGATTATCTATAGATCCAAAGTGTGTTCCCCATATTATATATTTTTTTATAGCATTTTTTTTAGGGATTATTATAATATCCATTCCATTTTCTAATTTCTCTATATATGCTTTTTCTTTTATCTTTGAGCTTTCTATTATTTTCATTCACATTCTCCTTTCTGTACAATTAATTTATATTTTGTTTTTATATCCATTTTTTATCTATTATTAGTTTTTCAAAAAATAAATTGTATTAATATTAATTTTATTTGCTATGTCTACAATTTGTTCTCTTTTAACTTGTTCTATATTTTGTTGGTAATCTTTTATTGTTGTATGTTCATTAGATAATTCTTGTCCATAATCATATGTTATTTCTGTATCCTGTTCTGCAGAAATACTTTTAACACTTGATATTATTAATTTTTTTGCATCTTCTATATCTTTATCTGTGAAATTTCCTTTTTTCATATCTTCAATTTGTTCTTTTATGGTTTCTAAAGCCTTTTCATATTTGTCTATGTCTATACCGCAATGAACTAATATAACATTTTTTGTTCTTATATAACTAGAACTTGCAGTATATGCTAAGCTATTTTTTTCTCTTACATTTTGGAACAACTTAGAATTTGCTCCGCCTCCCAATATAGCATTATATACTGATGCTGCAAATCTTGAGTTTTTATTATTGTCATCTATTTGCAAGCCTAATACCAATTTTCCTTGTGTTACATCCATACTTTCTTCTACTGTTTTAGTCTCTGATTTCTGCTTTTTTTCTGTCATTTCATTATTTATTACATATTTGGCATTTCTTGGTTCTATATTATTTTCTTGTAATCTTTTTTCTATAATTTTTTCCGTATTATCATTATCAAATATTCCAGAATAGTAGATATCTATTTTACAATTTTTTATTAATTCTTTATAATATTCATAAAGATTTTGAGGAGTTATTTTTTCCAAATCTTCTACATATCCATATTTATATAATCCATATGGCTCTCCTTTAAATATTTCTTCTACACATCTGTCTAATGAATACCTTGCTTTATTATCTATTTTTCCATTTATAATTTGCTTTAAGTTTTCTTTTTCACCATCTACATATTCTTGTTTAAATCCATTATTTTCTACAAAAGGATTTGTTACTATATCTAACAAAATGTTTATGCATTTTTGTGTAAGTTCTTCTTTTTCTGGTAAAAATTCTTCATTTAAAGCTTCTAAATAAAACTTTATAATATGATTATCTCCTGTTTTTTCTATTCCACAGTCGAAACTTGCTCCATACATTTCTTCTAGTTCTTTGCTAATTTTGTCCTGAGATATTATATTTTTTGTCCCTCTTCTTAAAACAGCTGCAATTAAAGCATCTTTAGTAACATTTTCTCTTTTTAATGGAGTTGCTAAAAAAACTGCATATAAGTTCGTTTTAAATTGATTTGTTTCTATTTTATGAATTTTTATTCCTTCCATATTTTTTCATTCCTTTCTTTTATATTCTTGCCTTTCTATTTTAGAATTACAAGTTTTTTATATTAATAATTATTTATTTTTCTTTTATATTTTACTGCTTTTCTTATTATAATACATTTTTGGAAATTTTATACACTTTATATAAATTTATTTATATAATTTATGAGTTTATTTTATAGTAAAAATTATGTTAAATCGCATTAAATATTATTTATATTTTCAATTTAATGTATTTACACATCTTTAATATTAAATAACACATATAATTCACAATTTATATACATTAAGTGGATTATTTTCTTTTATTTTTTATCTTTTATATGACCATATAATCTAAATAATATATATTTTCTATTTATAAATTTTAATCCGTATTAAAAAATTAAAAGGCGCTTTCAAATAATTTTGAAAAACGCCTAAATATATGTAACTATTAATTAAAATTTTCTTTTTCTAGCTGCCTCTGATTTTTTCTTTCTTTTTACGCTTGGCTTTTCATAGTGTTCTCTTTTTCTAACTTCTTGAAGAACTCCATTTCTAGCACATTGTCTTTTAAATCTTTTTAAGGCATCCTCTATATTCCCATTATTAACTTTAACTTCTGACATAATTTCCCCTCCCTTCAGTAATTACACTCTTACGTGTGGGATTTTCTTTTATGAACATTAAACTTACATATTTATGCTCATGTATTTAATTATACTAATCTTGGTTAAATTTGTCAATATTTCTAAAAAATTTAATTTTCTGAATTTTATTTTTCTAAAAATAGTCAAGTGAAAAAGTAAAAGCAAATAGTAAATTGAATTTAATCTTACATAAACCCTAATGTATTTATATTTTATTTATCTTTATAAAATATTACTTTTCCTTGTTTTACACTATTTTGTACATCTATAACTCTTTGATTTGAAGAACCATTGTATTTTAATCTTGGATCTCTTAATTCATCTACATATTGACCATCAACTAAAACATCTATATATTTTAATACTTCTTTATTTTGTAAATCTCTGTCAAATAAAAAACCTGTCCATACCCATAAGTTTTTATTTGGAAATTTTTCTTTAAACTTTTTAGCAAGCTCTGTTGTTCCTTCAATATTCATTGGATGCATTGGTTCTCCGCCTAATATAGATAGCCCTTCTACATTTGCATTTTCACATAATTTTAAAACTTGGTCTATTGTATCTTCTGTAAACTCTTCTCCACCCATAAAGTCATGTGTTTCTGGATTAAAACAGTTTTTACAATGAAAAGTACAACCTTGCATAAATATAGATACTCTAACCCCTGGTCCATTTGAAATATCCATTTTTCTAACTTTATTATATCTCATTTTACTAGCACCTCATATAATATATTTACAAGATTTATTAATATAAGTTTTATAAATATATTCTTTCTTTTATATTTTAAAAAACGAAGATAATTATTTTATGTATACAAATATAATGAATTTATATCACTATATCTGTATACATTTATTTTTTTATATGCATTTTATATTTTTTTAAATTTTAAACAGCAGCTTTTGTTTTTTCTCTCTTTGGCATCTCTGCATCTTTATTATCTATATGAAGCACTCTTTCTTTTATTTCTTGTGTTCTTCCTTTATTCCAGAATTGGCTTCCTATGTATCCACATGTTCTTCTTGCTACATTTAATGTATCATGATTTCTGTTTCCACAGTTTGGACAATACCATTCTAAATTATCATCTATTAAAATTTCTCCATCAAATCCGCATTCTTGGCAATAATCTGATTTTGTATTTAATTCTGCATACATAATATTGTCATAAATAAATCTAATAATTTGTAATACAGCTTCTATATTATTTTGTAGGTTTGGTGTTTCTACATAAGAAATTGCTCCTCCTGGGCTTAATTGTTGGAATTGGCTTTCTATACTTAATTTAGAAAATGCATCAATTTCTTCAAATACAGGAATATGGTAAGAGTTTGTTATATAATCTCTATCTGTTATTCCTTCTATTACTCCAAATCTTTTCTTTAAGCATTTTGAAAATTTATATGTTGTAGACTCTATTGGTGTTCCATAAACGCTATAGTCTATATCTTCTACTGCTTTCCATTCTTTACATTTATCATTTAATTTTTGCATTACTTGAACTCCAAAGTCTTTTCCTTCTCCATTGTCTGTATGACTGTGATCTGTCATATATTTTACACACTCATATAGTCCAGCATATCCTAGAGATATTGTTGAATATCCTCCGTGTAATAATGAATGGATACTTTCGCCTTTCTTTAATCTTGCTAATGCGCCATTTTGCCATAATATAGGTGCTACATCACTTGTTACTTTGCTTAGTCTTTCATGTCTTACTTGTAGTGCTTTGTGACATAGTTCTAGTCTTTCATCAAATATTTTCCAGAACTTGTCCATGTCTTTTTCTGATGATAATGCTACATCTACTAAGTTTATTGTTACAACGCCTTGATTAAATCTTCCATAATATTTAGGTTTATTTGTTTTTTCATCAACATATGGCGTTAAGAATGAACGGCATCCCATACAAGGATAGCAATTTCCATTACCATTTTTGTCTATTTTTAATTCTAACATCTTCTTTTCTGAAATATAATCTGGTACCATTCTTTTAGCAGTACATTTGGCTGCAAGTTCTGTTAAGTAGTAATATGGTCTGCCTTCTACAATGTTGTCTTCTTCTAATACATATAATAACTTAGGGAATGCTGGAGTAATATAAACTCCTTTTTCGTTTTTAAATCCTTCCATTCTTTGTTTTAAGAATTCTTCTATTATCATTGCAAGTTCTTTTTTGTATTCTTTTGTTTCTCCTAAATACATACAAACAGATAGGAATGGAGCTTGTCCATTTGTGTTTGTCATAGAGTTTACTTGATAATTAAATGTTTGTACTCCATCTGATACTTCCTTTTTAGTGTCTTGTTCTGCATATTCTTTACATTGTTTTTCACTCAATCCTCTGTCTTGATATTTTTTGTAATATCTATCATAACTACTTTTTACAAAAGGAGCTAAGTGTGTTAGTGATACTGTTGCTCCACCATAAGTAGAAGATGTAACTGCTAAAATTATTTGTGTTGCAATTGTCATAGCTGTTAAAAATCTATGTGGTTTTTCTATCATAACTCCATTCATGATAGTTCCATTTTGTAACATATCATCTAAATTAATTAATTCGCAGTTTGTTAATGCATTTTGTGCAAAATAATCTGCATCATGAAAATGAATTATACCTTCATCGTGTGCTTCTACAACATCTTTTGGTAATAAGAATCTTCTAGTAATATCTGTACTTGTAATTCCTGCTAAGTAATCTCTTTGAGTTGTTACAACTCTTGCATTTTTATTTGAATTTTCGTTGTTCCAATATTCACTTTCTCCATCTATTAGTTCTTTTATAGATTGGTCTGTTGTATTTGCTTTTCTTACTAACTCTCTAGTATAACGATATGTAATATATTTTTTTGCCAAGAAATATTTTCCATATTCCATTAATTTTTCTTCTATAATATCTTGAATATCCTCTACTAGAATTCTTTTTTTATCTAGTCCTGTAATATATTCAACTATTTCTTTAATATTTTCCTTGTTTGCCCTTTCTCTTGGCTTTACTTCGGCATTAGCTTTTTCTATAGCTGCTAATATTTTTTGTTTGTCAAAGTCTACTATCCTTCCATCTCTTTTTACTACTTGCATTTTTTGTTCCCCCTTGTTATGTTTTTATATTACTCTTTTTTAAAAAATTATCTTTTGTTTTTGAACTTACTTTTTTGATTTTTTATTTTTATTTTTTATTCATTTGTTTTTATTTTTACATTTTCTATTTTTGTTTTTTAATTTTAGTTTGTTTTGTTTTCGTAATGCTATATTAATCCAGTATTTTTATAATGTCAAACGCATATTTTTTATGTAATTCGAACGGTGTTTTTGCTTATTTTTCAACGTTTTCATTTATTTTTGTCAATATGTCATAAATTTAATATTATGTATCCTTTTTTTCAAAGTCTCTTATTTATAGTATTTTTTAAGTTTTTTTAGAAATATTACAGAATTATTACAATTATATTACAATTTGCATTTTTCCTTTATATTTCAACATTTTTTAGTGTCAAAGTATTGAAATATAAGGATTTATCAAGTTTTCATCTTTTCATTTTATTTTTTAACATTTTTCAAAAATGATTTTTTCTATTTTCGTATTTTTTAGATTGTTTTTCAATATATATTTAGTTTCTTTTTATTGTTAATCTCTTGATATTTCTATGTTTTATTAATTTGTATACTGATTTCATTTCTAAAAAAATCTAAAACTTTTGAAAAAATGATTTTCAAAAGTTTTAGTTTTTTTATTGTTTATTTCTAATATTTTTTCAATTTTGACAACAGCATATTTTTCCGTAGTTTGTAATATTGTAATTATTGCTATTTATAGCCATCTTTTTGACATTTTGAGCTTATTTTTGCATGTCTTTGTGACAACAATTTGCTATTTTTGGTAATTTTTAATTGTTTCTTCTGCATATTTATTATTTACAACTTGATTATATGGTGCCTCTTTTTCTAATTCTCCTGCTTCTTTCATAACAGTTTGTAATCTATTAAATGCTTCTTCCTTTAATACAGGTGTATCATTCCATGCATCTATATCCATATAACTTTGAATAGACCTAGTTAGCATTTCTAATTTTGTGTCTGGGAAAAAATTCTGTATTACTTCTGCAATCTCTGCAGCAGTATGTTCCTTTACCCACATTTGTCCTTTATATACAGCATTAGTAAACCCTTGTATAATATCTTCATTTTCTTTTATATAACTCCTTTTAGCAAAATATGCTGTATATGGAATTTCTCCTGATGCTTCTCCTATAGATGCTACAACATACCCTTTTCCTGCGTCTTCTGTCATTGATGCAGTAGGCTCAAATAAAGTTACATATTCTGCATTTCCTCCTGCAAAAGCTCCTGCCATTAAATCAAATTGTATACTATCATCTAAATTAGTGTCTTTTTTAGGATTTACTCCATTTTGTTTTAGCACATATTCAAATGTCATATAAGGAACTCCACCTTTTCTTCCAGGTATTACTGTTTTACCTTTTAAATCACTCCAATTAAAATTGTCTGTATCTGTTTTGCTTACTAAAAATGAACCATCTCTTTTAGTTAATTGAGCAAATACTTCTGCATAATCTTCTTTTCCTTCGTTATAAACATATATAGATGCTTCTGGACCTGCAAAACCTATTTCACATTGCCCAGCTAATACTGCTGTCATTACTTTATCTGCTCCTTGACCTGTTGTAAGTTCTACCTTTATCCCCTCTTCTTCAAAAAATCCTTTGTTTATAGCAACATATTGAGGTGCATAAAATACAGAACGTGCAACCTCACTTACATTAATTTTTTCTAAAGTTTCATCATTTGTTTTGTTATTTAAGCTGTATATTACCGCTCCCGTAATAATAACAGCAATAATTATAATAATTATTAATATCCTTTTCAAAAACTCAACCCCTTTTCACAACTATCTTTTCAGTTATAACTACTGCTTGATACATAACAGCTGCAACTATAGCTAAGATTATTACACCTGTCATAACTAAATCCAACTGGAATACTTGGCCTCCATAAACTATTAAGTAGCCTAAACCTGCTTTTGACACTAAAAATTCTCCTGTTATTACACCAACTAGTGATAATCCTATATTAACTTTTAAAGAATTAAAAAATGTTGGTATATTTGCTGGTATTATAATTTTTATTAGCGTCTGTAATTTGTTTGCATTAAAAGTCTGTGCCATTTTTATTTTTTCTTTATCTGTTTCCAAAAATCCATTTAAAATCTCCATAACTGTTACTATTAGTGATATTAGAAGTGCCATTGTTATAATTGCTGGCATTCCAGCTCCTACCCATATAATAATAACTGGACCCAAAGCAACTTTTGGCAAACTATTTAATATAACTAAAAATGGCTCTAATACCCTAGATAAAAATTTTGACCACCATAGTACTATTGCAATTCCAATTCCAAGTAATGTACCTAAAGTAAAACCTATTAAAGTTTCTAAACATGTTATTCCCACATGTGTCATTAAGTCTGATGAAGATAAATTTAAAAATGTATTCCATATTCTTGATGGGCTACTTGCAATAAAACTGTCTATTATACCTACATTTGCTAAGATTTCCCACACTGCAATAAATAATATTACTATTGCTAATCTTGTAAGCACAATTAAAACTTTATTTCTATTTATTTGTCTTAAGTATTTTTTTCTTTCTTCAGATATGTTTTTCTCATACATGCACATCAAGCTCCTTCCAAATAGTATCAAAATACTTACTAAATTTCGGA
>UMIN01006021.1_pt1 | contig 46147 bp, 40 predicted proteins | sample 1965811 | NCBI WGS metagenome assembly UMIN01 (sample SAMEA4836123, study PRJEB28245) | human gut metagenome | biome: gut microbiome; material: fecal sample | place: Denmark | collected 2008
CTTTACAGACAACAAGCCCTTTCGGTTGCTTGAACAAATTTTCTTTGAAAATATTGTCTAACTTTTGGGGGTCACTTCAATTTGGATCTTACCCGTATATCTTCCTTTGACACGAAGGAAGTATTTTAGTCGGAATTATTTTACTTCGTTTACCAGTTCTTCGCCAGCCAGGAAAGCTTTTGCGTTGTCCAGAGTAACTTTAGCCATCTGTTCCAGAGCTTCTTCTGTCAGGAATGCCTGGTGACCGGAAATCAGGATGTTTTCGTTGGACAGCAGTCTTGCCAGTGTAGGATCGTGTTTTTCCAGGTTGCTTCTGTCTTCGAAGAAGTATTCATGTTCAACTTCGCAAACGTCCATACCTACGCCACGAACTTTACCGGATTCTACTGCATCAGCCAGAGCTTCGGAGTCAACCAGACCGCCACGAGCTACGTTGATGAAGATTACGCCGTCTTTCATCTTAGCGAAAGCGTCTTTGTCAACCATATGTCTTGTAGCAGGCATCAGAGGGCAATGGATGGAAATAACATCGGAACGAGCGTACAGTTCATCCAAGCTTACATATTCCAGACCCAGGTTAGGGTTGGGGAATGCATCATAAGCGATGATGTTCATGCCGAAACCTTTCAGGATGTCGATCATGCACTGACCGATTTTACCTGTACCGATGATACCAGCTGTTTTGCCGTACAGAGCGATACCTGTCAGGCCAGCGATATCGAAGTTGAATTTTGTTGTTCTCTGATAGGACAGGTGGCATTTTCTGTTGATAGCCATCAGCAGAGCTGCGCCCTGTTCTGCTACGGACTGAGGAGAGTAAGCAGGTACTCTCAGAACGGGCAGACCGCATTCTTTTGCAACTGCCAGATCAACGCTGTCGAAACCTGCGCAACGCAGCAGCAGAACTTTGATACCCAGATCTTTCAGTTCACGGATAACTTCTGCGGGAACTTCGTCGTTAACGAAAGAGCATGTAGCGTCATGACCAGCTGCCAGATGAGCAGTAGCGGGTGTCAGTCTTTCGTTGAAGAATGTGATTTCATAACCGTATTTTTCAGCCATGGGACCGAAAGAATCTTTCCAGTAGGATTTTGTGTCAAAAAATGCGATTTTCATTTCTAAATTCCTCCTAAAATTTTGATGTAATAGTAGAAAATGGATAGCAAACAGGATGTATGAATCCGTTAGGATATCAATATTTGCCACACCTGTTTGTCTTGTTTTTAACAATATAATCTATTTTACTTATTTTGTCAACCGACTTTCCGAAAAATTGTAAGTTTTGCCAGTGCCTTTTTCTTTGTGTATACAAAAAAACATATAGTTTCCATCAGTGCCTTTTTCCGTTTTTTGGACATAATTCCCCTCTTATTTCTTCGGCTCAAAAAGACCTGTTTTTTTGTGAAAAAGCAGAAGTTTTTCCAGATTTTTCTACCACTTTTTCCAATAGTTGGTTTTTGGAAAAATATTTCGACTCTGTCGTTTTTTATAAAAAAAACCACCTTTGCGGTATAACCGCAAAAGTGGTTTTGTAAGCTGATTTTACAGATTTTGACAAAAAACTGTTTTTTAGTCGAACAGCTGAGAAATGGAAACGCCTTCGTGGATGCATTTGATAGCGTTTGCAAACAGATCGTCAACAGATACGGATGTGATCTTGTCGATCTTCTTGTCTTCAGGCAGTTCGATGGTATCCAGAACCAGCAGTTCTGTGATAGCGGAATCCTGAATTCTCTGGATAGCAGGGCCACTCAGTACAGCATGTGTACAGCAAGCGTCTACTTCCACAGCGCCTCTTTCTTTCAGAGCGTTTGCTGCGTTTGTGATAGTACCAGCTGTGTCGATCATGTCGTCAACCAGAATAACTTTTTTGCCTTTGACATCACCGATGATGTTCATGATTTCGCTGACATTTGCTTTAGGTCTGCGTTTGTCGATGATTGCCAGAGGAATGTTCAGTCTTTCTGCGAATGTTCTTGTTCTGGTAACGCTGCCCAGGTCGGGAGAAACTGCAACAAAGTTTTTCAGATCTTCGCCGTATTTCTTTTCATAGAAACCAGTCAGCAGAGGGCTGCCTACCAGGTTGTCTACGGGAATATCGAAGAAGCCCTGAATCTGTGCACAGTGCAGGTCCATTGTCAGCACACGGTTTGCGCCAGCGCTTGTCAGGATGTTTGCAACCAGTTTTGCACTGATGGGATCTCTTGCTCTTGCTTTTCTATCCTGTCTAGCGTAGCCGTAATAAGGCATAACAGCTGTAATTCTGCCTGCGGATGCACGTTTCATAGCATCGATCATGATCAGCAGTTCCATCAGGTTGTCGTTTACAGGATAAGAAGTGGACTGGATAATGAATACGTCAGCGCCACGGATGGTTTCGTTGATTTTAACGGAAATTTCGCCGTCGCTGAATTTTTCCACTTCTGCGTCGCCCAACTTCAGACCCAGCTTCTTAGCGATGGATTCTGCCAGATCACGGTTGGAATTACAGGCAAATACTTTGATATTACTGCCGGTTGAATAAATCATGTTTGGTATCCCCCTACTTTTACTCTTGAACGTTTTTCTCGCCTTTGCAATAGCATACGTCGCTATATTATAATGTTACACCTATCTTCTGCCAATTTCAACACAAATCGACAGATTTTATGATTTCTTTTGCACCCGTTTTGCCTTCCATCCCTTGATGATGGTCTGTCTTGCTCTGGCAACTGCCAGAACGTCTTCAGGCACATCTCTGGTGATGGTGGAGCCGGCAGCAATGTAAGAATCTTTTTCGATGGTAACAGGTGCCACCAGGTTTACATTGCAGCCAACGAATACATGGTCGTGGATGGTAGTTCTATGTTTCTTTTCCCCATCGTAGTTAACCATGATGCTGCCGCAGCCGAAGTTGATCTTTTCGCCTGCGTCTGTATCGCCCACATAGGACAGATGCGGAATCTTGGTGCCATTGCCGATATTGGAATTTTTCACTTCTACGAAGTCGCCCACTTTTACATTGTCACCAATGTGGCAGTTGGGACGGATATATGCAAACGGCCCAACTGTGGTGCCGCTGCCGATGGAAGATTCCAGGCCTGTGGAAGTCTGGAATTTCACGCCGTCTGCCAGTTCCATGTCAGTCAGACGGGAATTAGGCCCAATTTCACAGTCTTCGCCAATGATGGTTTTGCCTTCGATGACACATCCGGGCAGAATCACAGTATCTCTGCCAATTTGCACATCGCTGCCGATATATGTCTGTTCAGGATCAACGATGGTAACACCGTTTTCCATATGTTTGCGGTTGATGCGGCGTTTCAGGATAGCAGCCGCTTCTGCCAGCTGCACACAGGAGTTTACACCGAAAAATTCGCTTTCGTCTGATGCTGTGTATGCACCAACGTTTTTACCGTCGCCCAGCAGGATTTCCAGACAGTCAGGCAGATAATATTCTCCCTGGGCGTTGTTGTTGTTCAGTCTGCCCAAAGCATTTTTCAGATCTGCGCCGCGGAATACATAAATACCTGTATTGATTTCTTTGACTGCGCGTTCCGCTTCGGAAGCATCCTTGTGTTCCACGCTCTTTACAAAATTGTCTGCTTCATCACGGATGATACGGCCATAGCCTGTGGGATCGTCTACCATAGCAGATACAACTGTTACAGCATTTTCTTTTGCGCGATGCTCCGCAATAACGCCTTTCAGTGTTTCCCCTGTAATCAGCGGTGTATCCCCGTACAGGATCAGCATATCCTTATCGTCTTCGATGAAATCGCCAGCCATTTTTACCGCATGGCCAGTGCCTTTGCGTTCTGTCTGAAGGGCAAAAGACACATCTTCCCGCTGGATGGCTGCCTGCACCTGTTCTGCCAGATGGCCAACCACAACGCATACGGCTTCCGCACCGCTGTCTTTTGCTGTGTCAATGACATACTCCACCATTGATTTGTTCATGATTTCATGGAGTACTTTTGGTTTCTTGGATTTCATACGGGTACCTTCGCCCGCTGCCAAAATGATTGCTTTCAGATTTTCCATAATTTTCTCCTCTCGCAACATGCCCCATTTTCGCATCTTATAAATTCCCATTGAAAAAGGGGGTACTCCCCCTTTTTATTACTATTCATTATTTTCTCATTTTTCGCCACAAAAAGCAATATACCTTTTTCACAAAAAAACGTATACAAAATACATTTGTATTTCCGTGAAGGGTCACTTTGTGGTTTTTCCGAAAAAAACGGCAGCCGCCCTCAGCCTGTGTCGGAATTTTTTCCGCGCACTTCTGAAAGCGACCGCCTTTTTTATTTTATCTCAGGATCAAAGTTTCGTTCCTTTTTTCAGAATGATGGGTTCTTCAGAGGATTTTCCAATGACTTGCTGGCCTTCGGAAATGGAAACTTCTTTATCCAAGATGGCATTTTCCACCACGCAGTTTTTGCCGATGCGAACGCCTTCCATCAAAATGGAATTGCGTACCACTGCCCCTTCGTCAATATAAACCTTACGGAATACCACACAGTGTTCCACAGTACCATTGAAAATAGCGCCGCTGCCTACGATACTGTCGGTAACGTCTGCCCCTGCGTTATATTTTGCGGGAGGTTCATCCTTAGGTTTTGTTTCAATATAAGGATACTGATTTACGAAAACATCACGCACTTCTTTTTTCAGGAAGTCCATGTTTGTTTCAAAGTAACCATGGATGCCTGTACCGATGGTGCTCCAGTAACCTTTGAATTCATAGCCAAAGATGTTCAGCTTCTTGCTGTAAGGAATGATGATGTCTTTTACCAGACCGTAGCCGCCCTGAGGCACTACTTCCTGAAGCAGAGAAATCAGCAGTTTTCTGGAGATAACATAGATCCCCAGAGATGCGGATGTGGTCTGCGCCTGTTCGGGTTTTTCTTCAAAGCCCAGCAGACGTTTGTTTTCATCCATCTGCATGATACCGAAATGGGTCAGGTCTTTGCCTTCCATGTTCTGGTAAACCACTGTAATGTCCGCGCCTTTATCAATATGATACTGCAGAGCATCACGATAATCCATTTTATATACAGAATCGCCGGAAGCGATGATGACATATTCTTCATTGCTGCGGTGCAGATATGTCATATTCTGATAAATGGAGTCCGCTGTGCCGCGGAACCAGTCATTGCCTGTGCTGCTGGTATAGGGTGTGAATACGAACAAGCCCCCCTGTTTTCTGCCGAAATCCCACCATTTGGAAGATGTCAGGTGGTCACGGAGAGAACGGGAGTTGTACTGTGTCAGTACGGCTACTTTCCCGATACCGCTGTTAGACATGTTGCTCAGTGTAAAGTCGATGGCACGATAGCAGCTGCCGATGGGCAGAGCCGCAGAAGCACGCTGTTCTGTCAGTACGCCCAGACGGCCGTCGTTGTTACCGCCTGCCAGAATAATCCCAATTGCTTTCATTTAGATCCCCTCCCGAATAACAGATTTGCCGCTTTCCAGGGCACCGCCGGGATAGTCCTCCGCTGCGGTTTTGCCGTAAAGCACGCAGTTTTTCCCAATCACAACACCTTCCGGTACGCTGGTGTTTGCGCCCAGAACAGTGATACCTGTGTTGTAGATATTGGGTTTTGTTTCGTTGGGGATGTTTTCGCCCATACCCATCTGTACGTTCTTCGCAACCTTGCAGTTTTCGTCAATGATGCAGCGGTCGATGACACAGCCTTCTTCAATGACTGTGCCGCCCATGATAACGGAATCTTTTACCACAGCGCCGGCTTTGACAACTACTTCAGGCCCCAGAACGGAATGGTTTACTTCACCGTAAATTTCACTGCCGTCAGAAATCAGAGATTCTTTTACCTTTGCGCCGGGAGCCGTATACTGAGGCGGCTGGTGGTCGCTGTTGGTATAGATCTTCCAGAAATCTTCATACAGATTGAATTCAGGCAGTGCTTTGATCAGTTCCATATTGGATTCCCAATAAGATTCGATGGTGCCTACATCCTTCCAGTATCCACGGAAGCGATAAGCGTAGAGGGTCTGGCCTTCTTCCAGCATTTTGGGAATAATGTGTTTTCCGAAATCGCTGTCGGCATGGATGGCATTGTCCTCAATGAGCGCTTCACGCAGTCTGCTCCATGTGAAGATATAAATCCCCATGGATGCCAGATTGCTCTTTGGATTTTTGGGTTTTTCTTCGAATTCATAGATCTTGTCGTCTTCTTCTGTGTTCATGATACCGAAGCGGCTCGCTTCTTCCATGGGCACTTCCAGAACGGCAATGGTTGCTGCCGCGCCTTTTTCCTTATGGAAGTGCAGCATCTGGGAATAGTCCATTTTATAGATATGGTCCCCAGAAAGGATGAGTACATATTCCGGATTGTTGCTGTCGATGAAATCGATGTTCTGATAGATAGCATTGGCAGTCCCCATGAACCATTCCCCGGAATCTCCGCCTTTGACATGAGGCGCCAGAATGGTTACACCGCCGTTTTTCTTGTCCAGATCCCAGGGAATACCGATGCCGATGTGCTGATTCAGACGCAGCGGCTGATACTGGGTCAAAACGCCCACGGTATCCACTCCGGAATTGATACAGTTACTGAGTGGAAAGTCGATGATACGGAATCTGCCGCCATAAGTCACAGCAGGTTTCGCAACTTTCCGTGTGAGAATCCCCAGGCGGCTGCCTTGTCCGCCCGCTAAAAGCATTGCGATCATCTCTTTTTTACGCATATTACCAACCCCTTGCTTATTATGTACATCCTTGTACACATGTATATACAAGGATACAAGCCCATTATAACATAGTATCTGTCCAAAAGAAACACACACAATATATGAATTTTCATTATTTTTCGCCAAAAAAAAATGAACATTTATGCTATTGCAATTTCAAAAGGTTGTAAAATTTATAATATTTACAAAAAAAACTGTATAAAATATAGAAAAGCAAACCAAAAGAATTGCCATTCCCTCGCTGGTATACTATAATGGAATCCAATATAAAATCGAAATTCTGTGTAATTTGACAAATCCATAAAATTCGATAGAGGCGGTAGATTATGACACAAACAAAAGAACATATTTATTTTATCGGCATCGGCGGCATCAGCATGTCCGGTCTGGCGGAAATCCTTGCCAGCCGCGGTCATCAGGTATCCGGCACCGACGTAAAGGAAACAGCTGTCCCCAAACATCTGCAGAGCCTGGGCATCCACATCAACTTCGGACATCGTGCGGAAAACATCACCGATGACATCACACTGGTGGTATACACCGCGGCCATCCATGACGATAACCCAGAACTGCGTGCAGCCCATGAAAAAGGCATCCGTGTAACTGACCGTGCCCATCTGCTGGGACAGATCATGGACGAATACCATGACTCCGTAGCTGTATCCGGTACCCATGGCAAAACCACAACTACATCCATGGTTTCCGAGATCCTGCTGGCAGCGGAAAAAGACCCTACCATCACCGTAGGCGGCATCCTGCCCACCATCGGCAGCAATCTGCGCATCGGCAATTCCCCCTATTTTGTGGCGGAAGCCTGTGAGTACTTTGACAGTTTCCTGCAGTTCAATCCTTTTATTGCCATCATTTTGAATGTAGAAAGCGACCATCTGGATTATTTCAAAACACTGGAAAACATCCGTCGTTCTTTCCACGCCTTCGCACAGCGGGTACCTGACAATGGTCTGCTGGTGATTTCCGAAAAAATCGACAATGTGGAAGAACTGACAGACGGCTTGACCTGTCATGTAGAAACATTCGGTCTCAGCGAAAAAGCCAACTGGCGTGCAGAAAACATCGTTCATGAAGCCGACGGCAGAAACAGCTTTGACGTATACCACAACGGCGAATTTTTCACCACCATACATCTGCATATTCCTGGGGAACACAACATCACCAACGCACTGGCTGCCATTGGCGCATCCGCTTTCCTCGGCGCAGCGCCTGAGGACTGCGTGAAAGGCCTGCACCACTACACCGGCACAGAACGCCGTTTCCAGCTGAAAGGGAAGAAGGACGGCATCACCGTCATCGACGACTATGCTCATCATCCCACAGAAATCAAAGCAGCCCTTGCAGCAGCACAGAATGTGCAGCACAACACCACATGGTGTGTGTTCCAGCCTCATACTTTCTCCCGTACCCGTTTCCTCTTTGATGAATTTGGGGAATCTTTCGGTGACGCGGACGAAGTCATCATTGCGGATATTTTTGCTGCCAGAGAAACAGACGACGGCACTGTCAGTGCGGCACAGCTGGCAGAACGCATTGCCCAGACTGGCAAATCTGCCCGTTATGTAGGCGATTTTGCAGCCATTGAAGCATATCTCCGTGAACACTGCAAGAGCGGTGACCTGCTCATGACCGTAGGTGCAGGGGATGTATACAAAATCGGAGAAAACTTCCTGAAATAAATCTGACATTATAAGAAAATAAAGAAAGCTGAAATCTTTGCTATATAAAAGATTTCAGCTTTTTTGTTTCGCAAAGTTTTGATTGGATCTGTTTTCTTCTGAAGACAGCCATCGCAGTTCCCTCTAAGAAATCAAGAAAGAGAAAAAATAATGTTGAAGCTGCTTAGCTAAAATCCTTAAACAGAAAGGGTTCCGGCTATTCTATTTTTGATGGGGATTGTTTTCCACAAAATCAGGCAGTATCCCAGAAAATAACTGCCTTTCCACAGGTATCCGGCAGCAAAATCAGACAAAACGTACCTTTTTTCTACTCTCACGAAAAAGTTATCCACATTTCCACATTTGTTTCTGTGGAAAACTTGTTTTTTTGTGTGGATAATGTCAACAGTTTTGTTTATAACTCTGTGGAAATCTGGGGAGGAAACTTCTATTTTGCAGGCGGAGAAAGGACTTCCATCATGATGCCTGCCCCCAGACGAAACCCCTTGATGAAACTTTCCGCCTGTTCCAAGGGGAACAATGCTAACTGCTCATCCATAACTTTCTCCAGTTCTTTTCGCTGTTCTTCCGTCAGGGTGCGCCGCAGGGATTCATAATGACGCAAATGCTCCTGCCTCTTGGCACGACAGTCTGTCAATGTGGGTGTAAACTGTTCCCATGGGGCAATTTCCCCGTCGTAGAGTTGATGTAAAATAGATTTCATGACATTCCCTCCCTATAATCCGAATATAATATAATATATTAATTAGTATATTTTATATTATATTTGTTATTATATTAAAGTCAATCTGCACTGCGTATAATAAAGAAAAACCAACGGGAGATTTTATCATGGGAAATAAATTTGTTGTACGTTCCAAAAAATCAGATAATTATGTCATTACTTCTTTACGTATAGAAAAAGGACTGCTGGATGCTTTTGACGAACTTGCAGGAAAGAGCGATTATTCTCGCAATGAATTAATGTGTATGGCATTGCGTTTTGCTTTGGAAAATCTGGAATTTATTCCTGATACAAATGAAAAAAATGAAACTTGAGAGCGGAAAAACCGCTCTTTTTTATTGACAATTTCCTTTTGCCAACAAAAAAAGAACGCTTTCGCGTTCTCTTAGTCTGCCAAAAAACTTAATTTTATACTTTTTGCAAGAATGCGGAAGGGCTTGGGGAACAAAGAGTTCCCCAACTGGAATCCGCAGTCGGAATTTACTTCCGACGAGGAAGAAACAAAAGTTTCGAGGCTTTTAGCTGATGGAACTTTTGTTTTATACCTCTGTCCCCTCGTCAAAGGCTTGAATGAAATGAGCCTTTGACGAAATTATTTATGATAAGGTTCTTTCCGGTTGATCCGTTCTGCCCGATAAATCTGTTCCAGCAAAATCACCCGCATCATCTGATGGGGGAATGTCATAGCGGAAAAGCTCAAGGCAAAATCTGCCCGTTTCATGACTTCCGCAGACAATCCCAGAGAACCGCCAATGACAAAAGCCATATGGCTTACGCCGCCAACAGCTTTTTTTGCCATGAAGTCTGCCAGACCTTCGGATGTGAGCCCTTTTCCCTCAATGGCAAGAGCTACCACAAAGGCATCGTCCTTGATGGCTTTCAGAATGCGTTCCCCTTCTTTTTTCTTCACTTCTTCTTCCTGTGCCGGACTCATGGTTTCCGGCGCTTTCTCGTCGGGCAGTTCCACGATTTCCAATTTATGATACCGACTCAAACGCTTGCTGTATTCCGCAATGGCATCCTGCCAGTATTTTTCTTTCAGCTTGCCTACGCAAACAATGGTAATTCGCATGGCTTCTCCCTCCTCAAATGGTGACCTTTGCCCCATTGGAATTTCTGGCAGCCATATCCATTTTCAATGCGCCGCCCAGTTTGATGCGGTTTCGTTCCAGAATCTCCGCCACCGTTTCATAAGCAAGGTAGGGGCTGTTGTTTTCTTCGCTCAAATGTCCCAGGAAAATATGTTTCATTTTTCCGCTCATAACCTCCGCAAGCAATGCGCCGGCGGTGCGGTTGGACAGATGCCCTCTTTCCCCCAGAATACGCTGTTTCAGATTCCAAGGATACCGCCCTTTTTTCACCATATCCTCGTCATGGTTGGATTCCAGAAGCAAAATATCGCTGTCGGTGATATTCTCCCGGATGGTATCAGTCACATGGCCGATGTCTGTGGCCACAGTGATTTTCTTTTCTCCCGCAAAAACGCTGTAACCCACAGGTGCCGCCGCGTCATGGGGAATAGCAAAAGGTTTCACACACAGGTCATTGATGACACATGGCTCCCCTTCATATACAAAACGTTTGTTGCGTGGGGCAATTTTGCCCAGGATGCCTTCCATAGCGTCCCACGTTTCCATGGTGGCATAGATGGGCACATCAAACTTTCGGGAAAATACCCCTGCCCCCTTCACATGGTCAATATGCTCATGGGTGATAAACAAAGCGTCGATCTGGTCACCTGTAAGAGACAGTTTTTCCAGTCCTTCCAGTATCCGTTTGCCGCTGACACCTGCATCAATGAGAATTTTCGTATGTTCTGTGCCCATAAACAGGCTGTTGCCGCTGCTGCCGCTGGCAATGGTACAAAAATCCAAGGGTTCCCCCTCCTTTCCAAAATATTCCATAAAAACAGCCGCAAAAGTTCCGCCTTCCGCTCCCTCTTACGGCTGTTAAAAAATTTCTCTCTTATTCGCTCACACGGGTGATATCCGCACCCAGTGCATTGAATTTATGTTCGACTTCTTCATAACCTCTGTCGATGTACTTCACGCCATCAATGACGCTTTCGCCTTCTGCTGCCAGTGCCGCCAGAATCATGGCTGCCCCTGCACGCAGGTCTGTGGCGGAAACATTTGCCCCAGTCAAACGGGGAATGCCGTCAATGCGGGCGATTCTGCCGTCGATCTGCACCTGTGCGCCCATCTTCCGCAGTTCGTCAATGTACTGATAACGGTTGTCCCATACGTTTTCTGTGATAACGCTCTGTCCCTGACAAACGCTCAGCAGCGCCGCAATCTGGGGCTGCAAGTCTGTGGGGAAACCGGGATAACTCATGGTCTTGACGTTTGCACAGTGCAAAGGTCTGTTTGCTGTGACACGGATGGAGTCATCATGCTCCTCAATGGTCACATTCATTTCATCCAGCTTTGCTGTCAGAGAATCCATGTGCTTGGGAATGATGTTCTTCACCAGCACATCGCCGCCGGTAATGGCTGCGGCGATCATGTATGTTCCTGCCTCAATCTGGTCAGGAATAATAGTATACTGTGCGCCGTGGAGTTTTTCCACACCTTTGATACGGATCACATCTGTACCAGCGCCTTTGATATTGGCACCCATCATGTTCAGATAGTTTGCGGTATCTACAACATGGGGTTCTTTTGCCGCGTTTTCAATGGTTGTCACGCCTTCTGCCATAGATGCAGCCAGCATGATATTGATGGTAGCGCCTACACTTACCTGATCCATATAAATGGATGTGCCCACCAGTCTGTCTGCGTAAGCACGAACCATGCCGTTGCCTTCTTCCACTGTTGCACCCAGGGCACAGAAGCCTTTCAGATGCAGGTCAATGGGTCTGACACCAAAGTTGCAGCCGCCGGGCAATGCAACTTCCGCTTTTTTGTATCTGGCAAGCATCGCTCCCAGGAAATAATAAGAAGCTCTGATCTTCTGTACTTCTTCAAAAGTGGCACAATGGGCTGTTCCCTTATCGCAATCGATCTTCAATGTATGCCCATTATCCAAATAGGTGCATGTGCCACCCAGTTTTTCGATGGTATGACAGAGATTGTTCACATCCTCAATGCGGGGCAGGTTTTCCAATACACTGACGCCCTCTGCCATGATAGCCGCGGGAATCACTGCAACAGCCGCGTTTTTCGCGCCACTGATGTTGACTTCCCCTACAAGACGTTTACGTCCCTGTACAATCAATTTATCCATAAACAACATTCATCCTTCCAAATCATTCGCCAAAGGACTTTCTAAATTTCGCCCTAACATTCAGATTATATCACGAAACACCCCCACTGCAAAGCCTTTTTTTGCTTTGTTTCGGGCTTTTGCGCCTTTAAAATCCTTTGTCCGCCCAAAAAGGACAAATTCATTCCACATAAATCATTCTCTTGGTCATACCGCCGTCTACCACCAGATTGATGCCGTTGATAAAATCGCTTTCCGCAGCTGCCAAAAACAGACATGCCCGCAGAATATCCGCAGGTTTCCCCACTCGTCCGGAAGGATGCTGTTTATGGTCTGCTTCCGTCAAAGCGTCATAATCTCCCGTTTCAATCCAGCCGGGGCTGATGGCGTTCACCGTCACCGCCGTATCCGACAAAGATACGCACAGGCTGTTGGTAAGAGAAACCACGCCGCCTTTGGATGCGCCGTAAGCCTCCCAGCCCGCTTCGTTCTGATGCCATCTTGTAGAAGCAATGTTGATGATTCTGCCATATTCCGCGCCTTCATTGGCACGAAGGAAATTTTGACAGCACAAAAAAGTCCCCCGCAGGTTCGTATGGATCACATCATCAAATTCCACTGCTGTCAATTCCAACGGGGATTTCTGCATACGGCTGATGGCGCCGCAGTTCACCAGTACGTCAATGATGCCGTACTTCTGGCGCACGGTTTCAAAAAACTGTTTTATGTCTGCTTCCTGCCGTAAGTCCATTGGCAGGTATACCATATTTTCTCCTGTAAAATCTGCTGTTTCGGGCAAGTCCGTAGCAATGACAAAATACCCTGCCGCCGCAAACCCTTCCGCCAGAGCATGTCCGATGCCGCCTGTGGCTCCCGTAATGACTGCCTGTTTCATGGGAACCCCCTCCTCTCTATATAGTTTCATTATACAACAAAAGAAAGGCGGCAAAAAGGCAAAATTCTGCCAAAGTGTCTTGGCAAAAATTGACACCGCAAAGCAACCATAACAAATAAAATAAGAAAGCCAAACTCCTTTGTCATCATAAGGATTTTGGCTTTCTTTGTTTTCTTATGAAGATGTCTCGAAAATGCCCGACTTTTCAGAAGCCGAGCATTTGAAAAATTTTACTTTTGTTTTGGATACCAGATGGCTTTTTCCAGTTCCACCAAAGGCAAAGGCGCCAGCGCAAGAGCCGCTGTCAACAGCCACTGTTCTCCATTCAGGGGCACCACTTGGAAAATACCTGCTAAAGGCGGCATCATGATCACAACACACTGGAGGACACCCCCCACCACAAATGCCATGAGAAGCCACTTGTTAGAGCAGAAGGGCAGTTTCCCCAGAGAGCCTTCTCCCCGCATATTGAAAGCGTGTACCAGCTGAGAAAGAGAAAGCACCGCAAAAGCCATGGTACGCCCTACGGCATAGCCATTTTCTTGGTCGAAATATACATGTCCAATGCCAAAAGCCAGCAACGCCAAAACCCCAATCATAACCCCTTCCAACAGGATTCTGCTGCCAAGTCCATCCCCAAACAAACTTCCGGTATTTTTTCGTGGCGGTCGTTCCATGATGTTTTCCTCTGCCGGCTCCATGCCAAGGGCAATGGCAGGGAGGGAATCCGTCACCAGATTCACCCACAAAAGCTGAATGGGCAAAAGAGGCGCCGCCCAGCCCAGAAGCATTGCCACAAAGATGGTCAAAATCTCCCCGATATTGCTGGAAAGGAGGAAATGAACGGCTTTGCGGATATTGTCATAAATGCCACGTCCTTCCCGTACAGCTTCTACAATGGTGGCAAAGTTATCATCCGTCAAAATCAAGTCTGATGCCCCCTTTGCTACTTCCGTACCGCTTTTGCCCATGGCGCAGCCGATGTCTGCCGTTTTCAAGGCAGGGGCATCGTTGACGCCATCCCCTGTCATGGCAACCACATTGCCCCTTTTCTGAAAAGCTTGCACTATACGGACTTTATGCTCCGGTGCCACTCTGGCAAAGACGGTGCAGGTTTCCGCCGCCGTTTCCAGTTCCTTGTCACTCATTTTCTCCAGTTCCGCCCCTGTGACAGCGCAGTCTCCTTTCTGGTAGATACCCAATTCCCTGCCGATGGCTTCTGCCGTCAGCACATGGTCACCTGTAATCATCACAGGACGGATGCCTGCCTGTCTGCAAAGATGTACCGCTTCTTTCACTTCCGGTCTGGGCGGATCTACCATGCCTGCCATGCCCGCGAAAACCAGATTCCGCTCCAGTGCTTCTTCTGTCAGAGGTGGTTTTTCCGACCACTGGCGAAACGCCACCGCCACCACACGGAGCGCCTGTGCCGCCATTTCCCCATTGACCATTCTTGCCATGCTTTTCCGTCTGCTATCAAAAGGAACCTGTCCACTGCCCTCCATGCAGAAGGCGCATTTCTCCAGCAGAATATCCGGTGCGCCTTTTGTGACGGAAATCCAGCCATCCTCTGTCTTATGGAGGGTGGTCATGCGCTTTCTGGCAGAAGAAAAAGGAATTTCTCCCACCCTTGGCATGTCCCGTCTAAGGGCAGCAAAGTCGATACCCATGTTCTGAGCGTATTCCCCCAATGCTTTTTCCGTAGGTTCTCCCTGCAAATTCCCATCGGACACATTGCAGTCATTGCAGAGAGCAAAAAGATTTGCAACCGTTTCACGCAAGTCCTCATTTTTCGGCTCTCTATGGCTGTAATCTGTCCATGTGGTGACCTGCATGCGGTTCTGGGTCAATGTGCCAGTTTTGTCAGAACAAATAACCTGCGCGCCGCCCAAGGTTTCCACGGCTGACAGCCGCCGGACGATGGTATGTTTTTCCGACATGCGGGATGTACCCATAGCCAGCACAATGGTCACAATGGCAGGCAGTCCTTCGGGAATGGCTGCCCCCGCCAGGCTCACTGCTGTCATAAACATGGAAAAAGGTGGTTTCTCCTGCAAAATTCCCATGCAGAAAATGAGGGCGCAGATTGCCAAAGCCCCAATCCCCAGCTGTTTTCCTGTCTGTTCCAATTTCTTCTGCAAAGGCGTCATGCTGTCAGATGTATGGGAAAGCATAGCGGCAATACGCCCCATTTCTGTATCCATGCCCGTTGCTGTCACCAGCACTTTCCCTTTGCCGTAAACCACATATCCTCCTGCAAGAACCATGTTTTTCCGGTCACCTGCTGCCGTTTCTTCTGGCAAGCCCCCTGCCGTTGTTTTTTCCACAGGCAGGGCTTCCCCTGTTAAGGCACTTTCTTCTGTTTTCAGACTGCGGCTTTCCACCACACGCCCATCAGCACAAACAGCATCTCCTGTTTCCAGCAGCAGCAAATCCCCCGGCACTACTTCCGCCGCCGGAATTTCCCGCACAATGCTCTCCCTTACGACACGGGCATGAGGTGCCGCCATTTTTTTCAGGGCTTCCAGCGCCTTTTCCGCTTTGCTTTCCTGAAAAAGTCCCAATGCGGCGTTGAGCACCACAATGCCCAGAATCATCACCGCATCCAGCACATCATTTTCCCCGCTCAATCTGGAAATGACCACAGACACCACTGCCGCTCCCAGCAGCAGCAATATCATAAAGTCATCAAACTGTGCCAGGAACCGCCAGAACAGACTTTTTTTGCCGTCCGTTTCCGCCAGTTCATTCCTGCCTTTTTGCGCCAGCCGCTCCGCCGCCATTTGGGAAGTCAATCCCTGTTTCTCGTCTGTTTCCAGACGACGTGCCGCTTCTTTCGTTTCCATTTGCCACCAATTCATATCCTCACCCGTTTCTCTCGTTGTCTTTGGTTGTCCTGCTTTTCCATTCTATGCGCCTATGACCAAAAACATGACTGGTGCATATGATGGCCACAGGAGGTGTTTCCCATGATTCTTTCCTTTCTGCTGGCACTTTCTCTCAGTCTGGATGCGCTGGGAGCCGGTATGGCATGCGGGCTTAGGCGTATCTCCCTGCCCATTTTCTCCCGTGTGGTTTTGGGATTGGAAACGGCTGCGCTGTTGTTTCTTTTTCTCAAAGCTGGTACCTTTCTGGCTGCCTGTCTGCCTCCCCACTGGGCAGAACGAGGGGCGGCGCTGTTTCTGGTGGGCTTTGGTCTGTTCCTTCTCTTTCAAGGATGCCGCAAACAGACAGACAGCCCCTCCCCCCTGAAATTCCTGCGCAGTCCTTCCCAATGTGACACGGACGGTTCCGCCGTGCTGGAAGCAGGCGAAGCTTTGCTGTTAGGGCTGGTACTTTCCGCCGATGCCTGCGGCGTTGGGCTCAGTGCTGCTGCGGCAGGTTTTTCTGTATACTGGCTGCCTTTTTTCGCTGCTCTTTTGCAGACATTTTTCCTTTCTGTGGGCGCAGGCGCAGGAAAACGGCTTATGGAAGCAGCACCCATGGCAGAAAACCGCTATACCCTTTTGTCCGGCGGCATTTTCCTTGCCATGGGGCTACTGCGACTGTTCTGGTAGTCAGACATTTATTCTTTTCATTTTGGAAGAAATATGCTATGATGGAAAAAAGCGTAAGGACGGCAAACAGGAGGCGATAACATGTTCACATCCTTTAACAGCGTAGAACTGATCACAGTATCTTCACTGGAAGAACAGACCAAGCTGCGGAATCTTCTGACCCACGGGGGCGTGGAACACATGGTGTCAGTAAAAGATCCCCATCAGACCAACGGCTTTTTTCCTGTGCCCGATCCCGAAACCATGATGACACAATCCATGACGTATACCTTTTATGTCCATAAAAAGCAATTACAGCAGGCAGTTTCTCTGCTGGAACAGGAGGGGTTTATATGATTAACGTATTCAACAGAAAAGAAGTCTGCATCACTTACGACATGGCAGAACAGGCACGTGTAAGAGATATTCTGAAACAAAACAACATTGAGTATGATCTGGACACAAAGCGTATCGAGTCCCCTTTGGGCGGACAAAGCCTCATCAGCTCATCCACTTCCCCTCTGGGCGCTCAGGTCAGTGTCAACAGCGACATGAGCAATCGTTGTCTGGAACACAAAGTATATGTAAAGAAATCTGATTACGAACTGGCTAAAAAACTCATTGAAAAATAAGCATACAAATGCCGGATGTTCCTTTGGAAATATCCGGCTTATTTTTATAGCAGAAAAGCCGAAAATCTCTGCATCAACAGAAATTTTCGGCTCTTTTTATTTTTTGAAATGGACTGTGACAAATTAGCCGTGGAACAGCTTTTTGGTCTGATAAATGGGTTCACAAGTCAGGTTCACGCCCAGTTTCTGGAATACGTTTTCATCCACACCAGAAAGGATAACGGAAGAATGTACTTCGCAGCATTTCAGTTTTTCCAGCTGCTGCATAGCCAGCTCCGCCTTTTCATCTGTTGCGGCACAAATGCACAGGGCGATGAGGATTTCATCTGTGTGCAGTCTGGGGTTATGGTTGCCCAGATGAGACACTTTCAAATGCTGGATAGGTTCGATGATGGTGGGAGAAATCAGCTTCACATCGTGATCCAGATTTGCCAGTTTCTTCAGTACGTTCAGCAGCATAGCAGAAGACGCGCCCAGCAGAGAGCTTGTCTTGCCGGTAACGATGGTACCGTCAGGCAGTTCGATGGCTGCCGCAGGTGCGCCGGTTTCTTCGGCTCTCTTCATAGCCGCTGCGGCTACGGGACGGTTATCCACGCCAGTGCCTGCCTGTTTCATGAGCAGTTCCAGTTTATAGATGGATTCTTCGCCGCCGTTGCCTTTTCTCTGTTCGCACAGGGCTTTATAATACCGGCGGATGATTTCATTTCTGGAGGCGTCTTTCACCGCTTCGTCATCCACGATGCAGTTGCCTACCATATTAACGCCCATATCTGTGGGAGATTTATAGGGAGATTCCCCGTAAATCTTTTCAAACATGGCGTTCAGTACCGGGAATACCTCTACGTCACGGTTATAGTTCACAGTGGTTTCGCCGTAAGCTTCCAGATGGAAGGGGTCAATCATGTTCATGTCGTTCAGGTCAACGGTAGCCGCTTCATAAGCCAGGTTGACGGGGTGCTGCAAAGGCACATTCCAGATGGGGAATGTTTCGAATTTCGCATAGCCAGCCTTGATGCCACGTTTGTTTTCATGGTACAGCTGAGAAAGACAGACTGCCATTTTACCGCTGCCGGGGCCAGGTGCTGTTACAACAACCAGAGAATGTTCTGTTTCGATATATTCGTTTTTGCCGAAGCCTTCTTCGCTAACGATGAGGGGCACATTGCTGGGGTAGCCAGAGATGGTGTAATGGCGATACACCTTTAGACCCAGATTTTCCAGTTTCCGCTGATAAGCCACCGCGCTTTCCTGACCGTTAAACTGTGTCAGTACGACGCTGCCTACATACAGGCCGTAGCCACGGAACGCGTCAATCAGGCGCAGAACGTCCATGTCGTAAGTGATGCCCAGATCGCCGCGGACTTTGTTCTTTTCAATATCGCCGGCATTGATGACCAGAACGATTTCTACGTCCTCTTTCACCTGCACCAGCATGTTGATTTTACTATCCGGCTTGAAGCCCGGCAGTACCCGGGAAGCATGATAGTCGTCGAAAAGCTTGCCGCCAAACTCCAGATAAAGTTTGCCGCCAAACTGTCCGATTCTTTCTTTGATGCGTGTTGACTGCATCTGCAAATATTTGTCGTTATCAAATCCAATCCGTACCATTTTTTAATCTCCCAAATCTATTGTCACATCCGTTAACTGTTTCATTTACGGTACAAAATTATACTATTTTTTCTCACGATTTACAAAGGAAACCTCGTTTTTTTTCGAAAATCTCCCACTTGCATGAAAACTTTTGTCATTTCTTAGGGTTTTTCTATGGAATTCTGTTCAAAATCCTCCTCTTTGCAGACCACCGATAAGCAGTATATACGAACCGCCGCCGCTCCTGCCCGCAAAAGGGTACGTGTACACTCTTGTAGTGTGGTGCCTGTGGTGAAGATATCATCCAGCAGCAATACGCGTTTTCCTTCAATGGCTTCTTTCTTTGCCACACCAAATACGTTCTTCAGGTTTTCCTTTCTCTGTGCCGCTTTCAGACTGCTTTGGGGCAGTGTATCCACACAACGCTCCAACACACCGGGCACATGATACATTCCCGTTTCTTTCGCCAATCCTTCGCAAAGAATTTCTGCCTGATTAAAGCCCCGAAACCGCAGTTTATTGGGATGGAGTGGCACTTCTGTCAGCACATCCGCCCATATTGTCCAGTCCGGCTGCTCCCGCAAAAGATATTCCGCCATTAAATGACTGAGCCGCTCACCTTCATGGCGATACCCATGAAACTTAAAAGCGGCAATCTCCTCCTGCATGGTTTCATAGGAAAATGCCGCTGTGCCTGCCTCAAACAGAAAATCCCAGTGGCGGCACCGATGACAAAGAACGTCATTGTCCACAGGTCTGCCGCAGATACGGCACTTCTCCCCTATGAGAAAAGGCGGATGTGCCAGACAATCGGGACACAATAGCCGTTCCTCTTTCTCCAAAGGCAAAAGACTGCCGCAAATGGCGCATCTGGGCGGAAAAAGAAATTCCAGCATGGTTTCTTTCACACTTCTCATTCTCCCGCCTCCGCCATAAAGTCATAAAGATTCCGTATCCGCTGGGCAAGACCTGTATACCGTCCCACTTCCCTGTCGTTGCTGACCATGGCAGAAATGGTTTCCTGTATGCCTACCAGCACCACCAATGTTTTGGCACGGGTCACCGCTGTATAGAGCAAGTTTCTTGTCATAAGCATGGGCGGGCCACTGTGAACGGGAATGATAACAACAGGATACTCACTGCCCTGAGATTTATGGATGGTGATGGCATAAGCCAGTTCCAGTTCTTCCAGCTGGGAATAATCGTAATCCACAACTTTCCCATCATCGAAAACCACCTGCATGGTTTCGTTGGTGTCATCAATCTCTCTTATCATGCCCGCATCGCCGTTAAATATGCCTACGCCTTCGTCACAGCGTTTTCCCATGGCATTATACATGCGCCACGCAATATTATAGTTATTTTTGATCTGCATGACCTTGTCCCCTTCTCTGAAGACAATCTGGCGAAATTCCTTTTCCGCCCGTTCCTCAGAAGGTGGATTCAAAGCCGCCTGCAAAACGGTGTTGAGATTCTGCACACCCAAAACACCTTTGCGCATAGGTGTCAGCACCTGCATATCCCGCAGGCCGTCACATCCCGTAAACTTCGGCAGACGAGTCAGCACCAAATCCCGAATGGTACGCACCACATCTTCCCCGAAAGCACGTTTCACAAAAAAGAAATCCGTACCGTTTTCGTTGAGAACAGGGTCATCCCCTTTGTTGATGCGGTGGGCATTCATGATGATGGCGCTTTCCTGTGCCTGACGGAAAATATGCTCCAATCTGACCACTTTCAGCCGTTCACTGCGAATCATGTCTTTCAGCACATTACCAGGGCCAACGGAAGGCAGCTGATCCACGTCCCCTACAAAAATCAGACGGGTACCCGGTGCCACTGCCCGCAACAGGGCATGCATGAGCATAATATCTACCATGGAAGTTTCGTCGATGATAATTACATCCGCTTCAATGGGGTTTTCTTCGTTTCGGTCAAAGGTCTGCCTGCGGACATCTTCTCCCATAAAGGTACTTTCCAGCAAACGATGGATGGTCTGAGCTTCCACGCCGGTGGCTTCACTCATACGTTTTGCCGCCCGTCCTGTGGGAGCCGCCAGCACCACCTCACAGCCCTCATCCTTCAATAACTGCAAAATGGTATTGATGGTGGTGGTTTTCCCGGTACCAGGGCCGCCGGTGATAATGAGGACACCACTGCTCATGGCTTCCAGCACTGCCGCCCGCTGTTCTTCCGCCAGAATGACACCTGTTTTCTTTTCCATGCGGGCAATCTCATTGGCTACGCCCTCCATATTGGTACACATATACTCCTGAGAAAGTTCCAGCAGCCGTTTTGCCACTGCCATTTCTGCGTAGAAATAGGAATTGAGGTACACACTGTCCACGCCGTTCATGGTTTGCTGCCAGATTTGACTATCCACCTGCAATTCCCGAATGGCGTTTTCCACATAATCTGGATGAAGCTGCAATAACTCTTTCGCCTGATCCATAAGGCTTTCCTTAGGCAGATAACAATCCCCGTTGGATGCCGCATTGGTGAGGATATATTTCACTGCCGCTTTCACCCGATTGGGGTCGTCAGGGGAAATCCCTGCCGATGCCGCCATTTTATCCGCCATACGAAAACCAATGCCCCAGATATCGTCTGCCAGCCGATAAGGATTATGCTTCACCACTTCAAAAGTACGAGATTTATATTTCTTATAAATCCGCATGGCATAAGTGGGAGAAACATCAAATTCCTGCAAAAACAGCATAGCTTTTCTCAGTTCATGCTGTTCCCGGAAAACTTCGGAAATCCGCTGGGCTTTTTCATATGTGAGTCCTTTGATTTCCGCCAGCTGTTCCGGCTTTTCTTCAATAACATAAAAAGAGGCTTCTCCAAATCGGTCTACAATTTTCTTGGCAATCTTGGGGCCAATGCCTTTGATAAGCCCCGAAGATAAATATTTCTCAATCCCGGCGCAGGTGGTAGGCATGGATTTCTCATAGCTGGTCACTTGAATCTGTCTGCCATAGAGGGGATGGATAGACCAATGTCCGGTAACTTCCAGACTTTCCCCAGCGTGAATCTGGGGCACAATGCCCACGCAGGTCACCTCGTCGTCCTCTGTTTCCAGCGCAAAAACCGTATAGCCGTTGTCGGCATTTTGATAAATGATGCTTTCCACTTCGCCTGTAATGCGGATTTCGTCCATGTCCTTCCCTCCTTTGCCGCATAATATAAAAAGTATAGCACATTCTCCATGAAAAGAGAACAGCCGTTCCCAAAATTCCGCCAAAGCCTTGACAAAATCCAAAAATGCTGTAAAATGAACATCGTTCAACTTGAAAGAAAAGGAGGGATTTCATGCATCCCAATGTAACTTCCAAAGAAAAACTGCTCCTTGCCGCCAAAGAGCTGGCCAAAGCAGAGGGGCTTTCCGCTTTGCAGATGCGTTCACTGGCTTCTGCCGCAGGCGTTGCCGTTGGTTCCGTTTACAATTATTTTCCCAACAAAAACGCACTGCTGACAGCAGTGGTTGCCAGCATCTGGTTTGATATGTTCCATAATGACACAGAAGAAAACACCAGAAACATGGGCTTTTGTGATGCTGTTTCCCATTTGTTTTCTCAGATACAGAAAGGCATTGCCGCCTATCCGGACTTCTTTGCCGCTCATCGGGTGATTTTTGAGGAAAGCGAAAAAGAAAACGCTCTGAAACTGCGGGAAAGCACTTTTTCCCATATGGAGAAAAACCTGCTGGGCTGTCTGGAAGCCGACCCGCGCATTCACCCCGATGCCTTTAACGGCAGTCTGACACAAAAAGCGCTGGTATCCTTCACATTCACCCACCTGCTGGCATTGTGGAACAGCGGCGCAAAAGACTGTGATACCCTCATCGCCATTCTTTCCAAAATACTATATGGAGATCAGGAGGTGCGTCCATGATACCAAAAAAATACTTATTGCTGCTGATGGGGCTTGTCTGGGGCGCGGCAGGGTTCAACATCCTGCGTCTGGGACTGCTGGCTTATGTGGGGCTGGTAAAACCCTTGTATCTGCTTCTGTCTGCCGCCGTTTTTGTGATTTTTCAGAAAATGGTATTCGGCAAACTGGTACAAAAACACACTGCCCGCATCCTTGCCTATGAAGCGCCGAAAGTTTGGTTCTGGCACTTTTTCGACAGGAAATCTTTCATCATCATGGCCTTTATGATGACCATGGGCATTTCTCTGCGGAAATTTTCACTGGTGCCCATTGATTTTATTGCCTTTTTCTACACAGGCCTGGGGGCATCCCTGCTGCTGGCAGGAATTCTGTTTCTGCGGCAGTTTTTCTTGACACTGACTGACAACACAAAGGAGGTTTTTCATATGGATTTTCAAAAACTCATTTCTTCCGCATTCTGCTACGCCATTGCGGGTCTAGCATGCGGCGTATTTTACCGTGAATTTACCAAGTTCACCGCTTTTACAGGCAAAACCACACTGGCATTCGCCCATCTGCACCTGCTGGTCATGGGTACATTGCTGTTTCTGATTCTGGCAGCCATTGCCCTTCATACAGATCTGGCTGAACAGGCTCGTTTCCAGCAATTCCGCAAGGTCTATGCCGTTGCCCTGCCTTTTATGGTAATCATGTTCTTTGTCCGCGGCATCTTGCAGGCATTGCAGACACCCCTTTCCACAGGCGCAAACGCTGCCATTTCTGGCATTGCAGGTATTTCCCATATCCTCATGACCGTTGCGCTGATGCTGCTGTTCCTGGCTCTGCGCCGCTGCACACCGAAAAAAGCGTAAGCATGAAACCCACTTCTTTGAAGTGGGTTCTTTTTGAAAGCAACCTGAACAACGTTCATATTCATATATCAATCATAGGAGGTTTTTTATGCAAGCAATTATGGAAACTTTATTCGATATTTTTTATCTCACCAGCGTCATCACACTGGGCATCATCATGGCAAGCAGAAAACAGGCTCAAAAGCAATATCAGCTCTTTGGCATTATGGCAATTTTACTGGGCTTTGGTGACGCATTCTATCTGATTCCCAGAGCTTTTGCCCTTTGGACAACGGGGCTTGAAAACCACGCCTTTTCTCTGGGCATGGGCAAACTGATTACCTCCATCACTATGACAATTTTTTATGTGATTTTGTATCATGTTTGGCGGCTGAGATACCACATCACAGAGAAAAAAGGACTGACCGCAGTCATCTATCTTTTAGCGTTCCTTCGCATCATTCTCTGTCTTTGCCCCCAGAACGCATGGACAAGCCCCGCTGCGCCCTTATCTTGGGGAATTTACCGAAACATCCCTTTCACCATCATGGGGATTCTCATCATCATTCTCTTCTATCAAAGCGCCCGCCAGCACCATGACAGTTCCTTCAAAAATATGTGGCTGACCATACTGCTCAGTTTCGGATTTTATATCCCTGTGGTATTGTTTGCCGATACCATCCCTTTGATGGGTATGCTGATGATCCCCAAAACACTGGCATACCTCTGGACTGTTTGGATTGGGTATCGAACCATGAAAGCAGACACATGGTCTTTTCAACAGACCATATTCCTTGGTCTGTTTTTTTCTTTCTATTGTAAACCATTATTGTTTAATATTGTTGACAATAGATTTTTCCAGTGCTATATTGAAACACAAAATTTGCAAAGGCGGTGTTTCTTTGACTCTCACGAAAACAAAAACGCAAATCCTATGCGCCCTTTTTGCGGCGCTCATTGCCATTGGGGCATTCCTGCGGGTACCTGTGCCCTTAGTACCTTTCACCCTGCAATTTCTTTTCACCACACTGGCAGGGCTTTTGCTAGGGAAAAAAGCCGGCAGTGCCGCTGTGTGGCTTTATGTACTGCTGGGACTTGTGGGACTGCCCATATTTACCGAAGGCGGCGGCATTTCCTACATCTTCAAGCCCACATTCGGCTATCTCATTGGCTTTGGACTCGGGGCTTATGTGACAGGCTTACTGACTGAACAAAATACCTCTTACAAACAGCTGCTTCTGGCAAATTTTGCCGGACTTTTGGTGGTATATCTCTGTGGCATGGCTTATTACGCTGCCATCAGCGCTTTTTACCTGCATAATCCCATTGGGCTGTGGCCTCTGTTCCTCTACTGCTTTTTGCTGGCAGTGCCCGGGGACATTGTCCTCTGCGTGGTTGCGGCGGTACTGGCAAAACGGCTCATTCCCATTTTCAGATACGACAGGAGATGAATTTTATGGATACACTGGAAACATTGACACAACAGATCATGGACGGGCACCAAGTCACCCGAGAAGAAGCCCTTTGGCTCTCCAAACAGCCTTTGGAACACCTGTGCAGACAGGCGGACAGGATACGCCGTCATTTCTGCAAAAATACCTTTGACCTGTGCACCATCATAAACGGCAAGAGCGGCAGATGCAGTGAAAACTGCAAATTCTGTGCTCAATCTGCCCACAATCACACAGACGCGGACACTTACCCCCTTCTTTCCAAAGAAGAAATCCTGGCAGACGCCAAAAAGCAGGCGGCACAAGGGGTTTTGCGGTACTCCATCGTCACCGCCGGAAAAGCCCTCTCTGACGCCGAAATCGACATCATGTGTGATACCATAAGGCAAATCCGGCAGGAAACCACCCTTTCTGTCTGCGTTTCCTTCGGACTTCTGACAGAATCACAGTTCTGCAGACTGAAAGAAACAGGTGTGAGCCGTGTCCACAACAATCTGGAAACATCGGAAAGACATTTCCCCAATATCTGCACCACCCATACTTTTGCCGACAAAGTATCTGCCATACAGGCAGCACAGCAAGCAGGGCTGACCGTTTGCAGCGGCGGCATCATGGGTATGGGTGAAACCATGGCAGACCGCATCGACATGGCACTCGCCCTACGAGATTTGGGCATCACCAGCGTTCCCGTCAATGTGCTGAACCCCATCCCTGGCACGCCTTTTGGGGAATATCCCACTTTGTCCGAGGAGGAAGTCCTGGGGATTCTTGCACTTTACCGCTTCCTTCTGCCTGCCGCTTCCATCCGCATGGCTGGTGGACGAGGGCTTTTGCCGGACGGCGGAAAAAGCTGTTTCCTCTCCGGCGCAAATGCCGCCATCACAGGGGATATGCTCACTACCGCAGGCATTACGGTACAAACAGATTTACAGATGCTCACAGAACTTGGATACGAGGTGAAACTGGATGAAACAACTGATGATCATCGGCACTGACACAGACGTGGGTAAAACTTACGTCAGTGGGCTGATATTGAAAAAACTCCATGAAAACGGCAAAAAAGCCGCCTATTTTAAAGCCGCCATGAGCGGCAATGTCCGTCTGGCTGATGGTTCCCTTTTGCCAGGAGATGCGGACTTTGTGAAAACCGTTTCCGGTATTTCCCAGCCCCTTGCTGACATGTGCCCCTACGTATACGAAACTGCTGTTTCTCCCCATTTAGCGGCGAAAATCGAAGGAAATCCCATCGAATGGGAGAAAATACAGGAAACATACGATACCCTTTGCGGCACATACGACTTTGTCACTGTGGAAGGCTCCGGCGGCATCCTCTGTCCCCTGCGCCATGACGAAACCGCCTCTTTTTCTCTGGCGGACTTTGTTAAGTCCCAGCATCTTTCCTGTCTTTTGGTGGCGGATGCAGGACTTGGCACACTGAACCACGTAAGCTTAACTGCGGCATATCTGAAAATCCAGAATATCCCCTTGCAGGGCATCATTCTGAACCGCTTCCAGACAGGAAATCTCTTACATGAAGATAATAAGGTCATGTGTGAGGTCATGTCAGGCGTTCCCGTCATTGCCTGCATTCCACAAGGTGCCGCAGACCTGCCCATTTCCATCGAAACCCTACTATCCCTTTATACAGAAAGGAAGGAAAATCCATGCTCTGGTATCCCTACACACAAATGAAAACTATGGAGCCGCCCCTAGAGATTCTGGATGCCAAAGGCGTCTGGCTTTACACAAAAGAAGGAAAACTCATTGATTCCATTTCCTCTTGGTGGAGTGTGATCCATGGATACAGCCACCCAAAGCTGAACGAAGCCATCCTGTCACAGGTACCCCACTTTTCCCATGTGATGCTGGGCGGTCTGACCCACAAGCCTGTGCAAGAGCTTTCTGACAAACTGGCGGAATGGCTTCCCGGCAGTCTGAACCATTGCTTTTTCTCCGATTCCGGCAGTGTTGCCGTAGAAGTTGCTCTGAAAATGGCATTGCAATATTACATCAATCAGGGCGATACAGAACGCACCATGGTGCTGGCACTGGAACACGCCTACCATGGGGACACCTTCAAAACCATGGAAGTAGGCGATGACCCGGATTATCACTTTGTACTGAACGCTTACGGCAAAAGCCCCCATGTAATACACATTCCAACCACTTTAGAAGCACTGGAACAGACTTTTGCCAAATATCATCAGAAGCTAAACTGCATGATCGTAGAACCTCTTTTGCAGGGAGCCGGGGGCATGCGGATGTATGATATTTCTTTTCTGGAACGCGCCAGAGAACTTTGCGACCAGTACGGTGTCCTTTTGATTTTTGATGAAGTTGCCACAGGCTTTGGCAGGACAGGACACCGCTTTGTTGCCGATGTGGTAGAGCCGGACATTCTGGTGCTTGGAAAAGCATTGACAGGCGGGTATCTGGGGCACGCTGTCACCGTTGCCAATGACAGAGTTTTTGCCGCTTTTTATGACGATGACCCTGACCACGCCCTCATGCATGGGCCAACATTCATGGGAAACGCCTTGGCTTGCCGCGTAGCACTGGCTTCTATTACCCTTTTTGAAGAAGAACACACCATGGAAAAAATCCATCGTATTGAAGAAATCACCCGTCGGGAAATGGCAGGCTTCACAGACCCCCGTATCCGTGAAATCCGTATCATGGGAGGCTGTGTTTGTATCGAAGTCCATAACCCTGCTGTTTTGAAAGGCTATGCCGCTTTTGCCCGTCAGCGCGGGGTTTTCAGCAGACCTTTTCTTTCTTATCTTTATGCCATGGTGCCTTACATCATTTCCGAAGAAGAACTGGTACAGGTGCTGGACACCATGAAAGCATGGTTCCGCCAGAACTGACTCTACGCTGCGGCGGTTGACCTCTCCTGCCTTTCTGGTATCATATAGGACAGGAGGTGCATCCAATATGGATCGGGAAAAAATCGGCGCACTGCTGCGGCAGCTGCGTTTGGAGAAAGGCATGACACAAAAAGAAGCAGCCCATGCGCTGCAAATCAGCGACAAGACCATTTCCAAGTGGGAACGAGGTCTGGGATGTCCGGACATTTCCATGCTGCCATCCCTTTCCGCACTGTTTGGAGTACCCATCGAAAAACTGCTGGCAGGCAATCTGCCAACATCATTTCTGGAGGGAAACATGAAAAAATCGAAATATTTTGTCTGTCCCCACTGCGGTAATCTGACACTGACCACAGGGGACGCTTCCATCACCTGCTGCGGACGCAGTCTGGAACCCATGACAGCCAAAAAGGCAGAGGAAAGCGAAAAATTCCATGTAGAAGTCATCGAAAACGACTGGTTTCTGACCACTGACCACCCCATGGAAAAAGAGAATTACATCTCTTTTATAGCATTTGCTACGGGAGATAAAGTGCAGCTCTACAAGCAGTATCCCGAATGGGACTTGCAGCTGCGAATACCCAAACGTGGACACGGTACCTTATTCTGGTACAGCACCACAAAGGGATTTTTCTATCAATATCTTTAAAACAAAACAGCTGGAATCCATGTACTTTGCATGAATTCCAGCTGTTTTCATTTCATAAGAATGGTCACAGTATTCTGTTTTTATGACATTATGCATCCAATATACAGCCTTTTTCTGCACACATCTTTCTTACCATTGAAAATCAAAGACTTTTTCCTTTCTTTTATGCTCCTTTGCAATCAAAAATATACACCTTTAAAGAATCTTAAACAAAAATTACGACTTCATAAATAGGAAAAATAGAAAAACTATATTATACTAATGTCCTGTTAATAACTGCCATTACTCGAACAAGAAAATAGAAAAGGTGGGAATCTCATGGAATATATTTTACAAACGAACAATCTGTCGAAAGTATATGGAACAAAAACAGTCTTAAATGATGTCAGCATTCATGTGCCAAAGGGCTCTATTTACGGCCTGGTGGGAAAAAACGGTGCCGGGAAAACGACCCTTATGCGTATCATCTGCGGTCTGACACAGCAAAGCGCAGGAAATTACACACTCATGGGAAAATCAAATGATGATTCTGCACGAAACCGCATGGGGATACTCATTGAAAAACCGGGTATCTACGAACACATGACAGCACTGGAAAATCTGCGTTACTTTTCTCTGCTCTTTGGCATCCCCTCTCCTGACTATGACAAAATATTGAAAATGGTTGGCTTGCAAAACGCAGAAAAAAGAAAGCCCGTCAATTTTCCCTTTGGATGAAGCAGCGATTGGGCATTGCCATTGCTCTGTTGGGCAATCCTGACTCTCTGATTCTGGACGAGCCCATCAACGTCCTTGATCCGGAAGGCGTATACGAAATGCGTAAAATGCTAGAGGAATTAAATCGTGAGCACGGGATCACCATTCTCATCGCCAGCCACATTTTAAGTGAACTGTATAAGCTGGCAACGGACTATGCCATCATCGACGGTGGACGTCTCATTGATGAATTCAGCAAAGAAACATCGGAAGACGCATGCAGCAGCAGTGTCCAGATTTCTGTGGAACCTGCTTGTCTGCAGGACGCAAAGACATTGATCGCATCCCGTTATCCTGATGTACGCTGTGAAGTTCTTTCCAACCACAGCCTGCGTCTGCATGAAAAAGTGAATCTGGCTGATCTGAATCAGTATCTGGTGGAAAATAAAGTGCGTGTGTGCGGTTTGGGCGCAAACGATGAAGACATGGAAAAATTCTTTGTAGAAAAACTTTCAAGGGGGAAAGCTGTATGAGAAATCTAATTCGCGGACATATTTATCAATTAAAAAAAGATCGCTTCTTTTTGGGATGCCTTGGGGTCGGGCTGATTTTCCTGGCTATCTCCATCCGGATTTTCCTGTTGGGCTTTACGTCTGACACAGGAATGACCAGTATGATGCAGACATTTCTCGGCGGTGACATGGTTCTTTACGCATTTATGGTGCTGGCAGCCAATATCATTGCAGAGGTTTATCGTTCTGCCGCAATGAAGAACATCATCGGACGCGGCATTTCAAAGAAGAACTACTATTTATCTATGGTCTTTACCATCTCTGGCGCATACATACTGGTGATGCTGGTGCTGTCCATTTTTATGGGTGTGTTCGCAATGAGCAAATACGGTATGGGAACTCTGGAATATCCTGCTTATTTTGCCCTTTCCGTGGTGGAAAGAATTCTTTTTGTCATGGCACATATCAGTTTTGCCGTTACCATGGCCGTTCTGACTCAAAATGTTATCACCGGTGCAATTTTCGGTTTTCTTGTGCCATATATCCCGCAGGCTTTGGAAATGGTGCTTGGATTCTTCAAGGTCCATATCAGCCTTGACTTTATCAAGATTTCTACACACATACCTTCTGTTTATGACGCATCCAATCAATTATCCACATTTCTGCCCTGCTTCCTTGTAGCAGGCGGTTATCTGGTTTTGTCTTTCCTGATTGGGTTCCAGCGTTTGAAACGTCAGGATATCAAATAATAAAATCATATAGAAAGCCAAAAAGGCTTGTTGACTGTACACATAGACAACAAGCCTTTTTTTGTTTATGTATCATGCCAAATCCTGTACCAGCTTTGTCAATGCCGCCAAATCATCCCCATTGGGGTGTGCCAATGCTTTCTGGAAATTTTCCAGCATCATATCCCGTTTGGGAGAGGGTTCCATAGCGGCGTAGCGTTCCCGCACCACATCAGGCATTTTCCCCTGACACATAAATGTACCCACAATTTCACAAGAAGCAGGCACATTTGCCTGTACCCGTTCCAAAATCTGTGTAAAATATGCTTCACTGCCGCCAAAGCCAGCGGTACCGAAGAGGAATACCTTTTTGTTTTCCAGTGTCTGCAAAAATTCTCCCATCTGGCTGTCACAGGTACCTTTATCTGTCCAGAAACCCGCAAAAATCACATCTCCAGAGTTTGCTGCAACATGAGGTGCGCCGCAGTAGACACAATCCAATGTAGGCAGTGTCTGACGAATGGCTTCTGCCAATTTTCCTGTATTTCCTGTTCTGCTGCTGTAACAAATGGCATATTTCATATCATTTTCCGCCTTTCTCATAAATACAATGGGTACCTTCATGGCGCATCATGCCGCCTAAGCAATCTTTATTGCAGCGGACACACCGTCTGATTTCTTTTTCTCGTCCTGTCAAAACTTTCTCCGGCCACTGAGGGTCTGCAAGGAGCTGACGGCTCATGGCGGCACAGTCGATTCTTCCTGTTTTCAGCTGTTCTTCCACAAAAGCCGGACTGGTCAATCCACCCACACCACAGACAGGCAGGTTCGTATACTGTTTCACTATATCGCAGAACCGCAGGAAACAGCCTTCTTCATGAAAATAAGGATGGTTCGCGGGAGGAATGGTATCAGACAGAGCCGCATGGTTTGCCAGTGATACATGGAAGCTGTCTGCCCCTGCCTTTTCCAGCATGGGTACGACTGTTTTCAATTCATTCTCCGTAAATCCTGCTTTGCCATATCTAGGCTGTTCCATACGAACTGCCAATTTCACATCAATGGGCATATCCGGCACTGCTTTTCGCACGGCTTCCACAGCCTCCAGCAGGAATCTTGCCCGATTTTCCAGAGAACCGCCATAGTTGTCTGTCCGCTGATTAAACAGGGGCGAAGCAAAACTGCCGCACATTCTGTCCCCATGAACCTGCATCACATCAAAGCCAGCTTTTTTCGCCAGCACTGCCGCATCCCCAAAAGCACTGGTAATGCTGCGTACCTTTTCCACTGACATATTGGTAACATACGGCCCCACAAGGTCATTGATCATCTGCCGCAGATCATCCTGAGAAAGTTTCCCCGCCTTCACCTGTGGTGCGTACTGCCGCAGTGCTCCAAAGTCTGTATCATCCTGATGAAGCTGGGCGCAGATTTTACAATCATACTTATGGGCTGTTTCCGCCAATTTCTCATAAAAAGCAAAGCCACTTTCTGTATAAAGGTTATTGCCAAAGGGCATGGACAGAACCGGCACATCACCGATGATGATCATGCCGCAGCCGCCGGCAGCAATCTTTTCGATTCTCTCCAAATAAGCATCATTGGGCACTCCCAATGTGGTAGGGGCGAAAACGATGCGGTTTTTCAAAGTTACATTCCCTAATGTTACAGGGCTTCCAATGGTTTCATACATGACGTGTCTGCCTCCTTTCGGCAGCGATTTTTTTCATGGTGCCCATGAGTTCTGCTTTCTGGGACGGTGTCAAATCTTTCAGAACTTCTTCGTCCCACTGGGCAAAAAGGTCATAGCTGGCACGGAATACCTTTTCCCCTTCTTCCGTCAGGGTTACCATTCTTGCTCTGCGGTCAGCAGGATTTCTTTCCTGCATCAGAAAACCTTTTTCCTCCAGTTTTGCCAATGATCTGGCGCAATAACCCGTATCCATGTGAAGGGCTTCCGTCAGCTCTTTGGGCGAACACTGGGGATGTTTTCCCGCATACAAAATAAAAAACAACAATCCCTGTGTCAGACCCATTTCCTGCAATTTTTCGTTGCAGAATTCCGTGAAATCTTTCCGCAGAGAAGTGATGAGATATGCAAATGTGTCAAACATATAAACACTCCCTTCATTTACTTGACTTTGTCAAGTATATGTTATTTATCTGACTTTGTCAAGTATTTTGCCATAAAAAACGGAAACTCTGAAATCAGGAGTTTCCGTCTGTTCTTTATCCAAAATAATATCCAATGGCAAGGATGTCTGCATCATCTGCTTCCACTTTCTGGATTGCCTCCACATAGGAACCATTTCCAGCATCCCCACTGCCCGTTTTGCAATAGACATCTCCGGTGCTTTTTTCCACCAGAATATAAGGCAGATGTTCCATGCCTTCGAACAGGTAATATCCCGCAATGACATCTTCTGACACATGCAGTGCGTCAATCTCTGCCGCCAGTTTCTTGGTGATTTTCGGGTCAATGGGTGTATCCTCATGGACATAACCCTGTTCCTGCTGGGCTTCCAGACAGGATGTAAGGACTTCTTTCGCCTTTTCCAGCGCTTCTTCCTCTGTCAGTTCCGTTTCACGGAAATCCACACTGATGAGGGGATTATCCAAAGGCATAACGCCTTTTCGCATATATGTCACTTCTGCGCCAAGTGCCTCGGAAACATCTCTGAGGGGCAGCATTTTACTGGTATCCAATGTGCTGTCCTTACTGCTGACTGTCAGCTTCTGGTTGCCTCTGACCAGCAAAAGTCCGTTGCCTTCTTCCCGCAGTTCAAAGCCCATATCGTTGATAAGCACCCACAGAGGCACATAAGCCGTATCCTTTGCGATCAGCACAGGCGCATCCACATATTTTCCATCACACAAAAGGAAAACACGTTTCTCCTCTTCTTTCAAATAAAAGAGGGGTTCTTCTTCTACCGTAAAACCGTAGTTCCAGTCGCCGGATGCGTACTCTTCATCCGTATTGTCTATGGTGCATCTATATTCCGGCGGAGAAAGTTCTTCCTGCTCCGCCCCAAAAACAGGAGTCTGCCAAAGCATGATACAGGACAATAAAGCCGCAAAGCATCTTTTCTTTTTCATGGGGCATCCTCCTTTCCTTGTATTTTCGCACAATAACCAAGTATCATTTTCTCTTTTTCAGGCGAAAAAAACAAGGCGAATCCCATGAAATATATTGACATTTCTTTTAACTTTTTATTACAAAAGTTCATAAATAGAAAAAAACTGCGCAAAAAAGCAAATTCCCCTTAAGGAAACATTGTGTTTCCTTAAGGGGAATTGCGACGGCTATCTTCAGAAGAAAACATATCAAATAAAAGCTATAAAAATAAGCAAGCTGGAATCCTCTATATCATAAGGATTTCAGCTTGCTTTGTTTTCTTATGAAGATGCCCCTAACACAGGCTTTTTTTCTTTACATATTTTTCAAAATCAGATCTGGAATACATCTGTTTTGTCTGTCTTTTCCCAAGGCAGATCAAGGTCTGTTCTGCCGAAGTGACCATAAGCTGCAACCTGTTTATAGATAGGTCTGAGCAGGTCGAAGTTTTTGATGATCGCAGCGGGACGCAGGTCGAAGTTGCGCTGTACCAGTTCTGTGATCTTATCATCGGAGATTTTGCCTGTACCGAATGTATTTACCAGAATGGAAACGGGTTTTGCAACGCCGATAGCGTAAGCCAGCTGTACTTCACATTTGCTTGCAATGCCGCTTGCAACAATGTTCTTTGCAACGTATCTTGCTGCGTAGCATGCGGAACGGTCTACCTTTGTGGGGTCTTTGCCGCTGAATGCGCCGCCGCCGTGAGCAGCGTAACCGCCGTAGGTGTCAACGATGATCTTTCTGCCTGTCAGGCCGCTGTCGCCCTGAGGGCCGCCGATAACGAATCTGCCTGTGGGGTTGATGTAGTATTTTGTGTTTTCATCCAGCAGGTTTGCATCGATGACTTTCTTTACAACGTGTTCGATAATGTCCGCACGGATCTGTTCCTGTGTTGCTTCAGGGTCATGCTGTGTGGAAACAACAACAGTGTCAACACGAACGGGTTTGTCGTCTACATATTCTACGGTTACCTGTGCTTTACCGTCGGGACGCAGGTAAGACAGTGTGCCGTTTTTACGTACTTCTGCCAGTCTCTTTGTCAATCTGTGGCTCAGAGAGATGGGCAGGGGCATCAGTTCTTCTGTTTCGTCACAAGCAAAACCGAACATCATACCCTGGTCGCCAGCGCCTGTATCAAATTCGCTGTCGTCTTCGCCTGTTTTGTTTTCCAGAGCTTTGTCTACACCCAGAGCGATGTCAGGGGACTGACCGTGGATGGATGTGATAACGGAGCATGTTTCGCAGTCGAAACCATATTTTGCACGATCGTAACCGATCTGACGCAGGGTATCGCGAACGATGTCTTCTACATCAACATAAGCGCTTGTGGTGATTTCACCCATAACGAAAATAATACCTGTTGTGGTGCATGTTTCGCAGGCAACTCTTGCTTTCGGGTCTTTTGCCAGGATTGTGTCCAGAATGGCGTCGGAGATCTGGTCACAGATCTTGTCGGGATGTCCTTCTGTTACGGACTCAGATGTGAATAATCTTCTGCTCATAATTTCCTCCAGTTTGTTTTTTTGTATTATCAAGTTTCAGTCGTTCTTTGGGACGCTGTAAAAGGCATAAAAAAAAAGCCGCAGGGCTCTCTCGTTCTTACTCATCTTCCGCAAAATATGCGGGGGAATTGGCACCGATGCGTTTCCGCCGGTTGCCGGGTGTCACAGGGCCCTGTCCCTCAACCACTCTTGATAAGTTTCCTTATTGACTTCTGTGGTATTATAGCAGGTTCTGCCCTGTATGTCAATGTCTAGACGCAAAATCCCCAGTAAAATCATACACTTTCCCGATATTGTATAACTTTTTCCGAAATTCCGCGTCCTTTCCATGCAAAACGCCCATAGGATTATCCCAGATATGGCTCTATGGCTTCCCGCCAGGCTTCTTCCAAGCGGCTCAAAGACCATGCCGCATTGGCTGGACTGGTGGAAGGCAGTTTCACAGCAGAGATGCCTGTCTTTGGAAAAAGATATTTCCTGTACAGTTTTTCCGCTGTTGCCCCATTGGCAAAAATAGGGATATTTCCTGTTTGCTCCAAAATAGGTGCCAAATCCACAGGCACCACATCTTTGATGGATCTGTCACTGCTGCCTACAATGGTGCATTTCTCCACCACATCATAAAGAGCAATGCCGTGACGAAGGAGCATTTCTGTTTTTTCTTCCTTTGTCACAGGGGTTTCCTCGCCGCAAAGGATAGCCATGAGCTTCCAGAAACGATTCTTGGGATGTCCATAATAAAAGTCGTTTTCTCTGGATTTCACAGAAGGCACTGTGCCCAGAATGAGCAGGCGGCTGTTTTTGTCGAAAATAGGCGGAAAGGTATGCTGTACAGTGATGGGTTCCATGGAAAAATCCTCCTTTGCTTACTTTTGCTTTATGATACGGCTTTTCCTATGAAAAGGCAAGAAAAAAGCATATCTGTTAAAATCCTCATAAAAACAGGGCAGTCAGAACCCTTCCGTTCCAGCTGCCCTTCTTTTCTATAAAAGATAGGCTCATTATTTTCCTTTCACAGGAAGTTCATTGAACCACAATCCGCCTTCTACCACTGTGGTATCGGTATAGCCGAAATATTTCAATCTCTGCTGAAGCATATAAGCACGTTTGCTCTTTGTGCAGATGATCATCAGTTTTTCATCTTTATCTACATCTTCCAAAGGCCCATGTACCTTTGGCACATCCACAAATTTTGCATTGGGAATAGATGGCGCCTGCGCCGCATCCAGCACACGGTATCCTTCCCCTCTGTTTTCCATATATTCCGCAGGGGTCATAGATTCCAGATCGCCATTCATTTTGTTCAGCAGGATATTTACTGCTGCTACAAAGGGATGGATCGCTGTGGAGAAGGGAGGCGCATAAGCCAAGTCCATATTTTCCAGCTGATCCAGTGTTGCGCCCAATGAGATGGCTGTAACACCGATATCCACCATTTTATCTACGGCACCGGGGCCCAGAACCTGAACGCCCAGCAGTTTCTTCGTATTTTTGTCCACAACGAGTTTTGTAATGAAGTTGTCTGCACCGGGATAGTAATGAGCTTTATCGTCATTGACTGCCACAACGGTTTCCACGTCATATCCTGCCGCTCTGGCTGCTGCTTCGTTGAGTCCTGTTCTGGCTGCATTGAGTCCGGGCAGTTTCACAACGGCTGTACCCAGCACACCGGCAAATTCTTTTTCTCTGCCAGCCAGCACTTCTGCCAGCACACGACCTTCCATGTTTGCCGCGGAACCCATAGGCGCCCATGCACTTTCTCCTGTCAAACGGTTGGTTGCTACCGCACAGTCCCCAGCGGCGTAAACATCCGGCAGGCTTGTCCGCAGAGATTTATCTACCATAATTGCACCGTTTTTGGCAAATTCCAGACCGGTTTCTTTCAAGAACGCAGTGTTGGGACGGATGCCCAGAGAAAGCACTACCACATCCGCAGGGATCAGCCCCTTGTCTGTCTGCACGCCTTCTGCTTTTTCACTGCCTGTGATACCTTCCATTTTTGTGGAAGTGGAAACGTGGATGCCGACCTTTTCCAGATGTCTTGTGCCATAAGCGGCAAATTCCGGATCAAAACCGGGCATCACCTGGGGTGCCATATCCATAACTGTCACATCTAAGCCCTGTTCCAGCAGATTTTCTGCCACTTCCAGACCGATGAAGCCGCCGCCGGCAACAACGGCTGGTTTTGCGCCGCTGGCTTTCACATAATTTTTCAGACCTTCCGCATCATCAGGGGTACGCATGGTAAATACGCCTTTCAGATTTACCCCCTGCAAAGGCGGAACGATGGAGGAAGCTCCTGTGGAGATGACACATGCGTCATAAGGATAAACTTCTTCTTCGCCTGTTGCCAAATTTTTCGCTGTCACGTTTTTTCCTGCCGCGTCCAGTTTCACCGCTTCTCTGCCTGTCAAAACCTTTGCGCCTGTGAGAGCTGCGAATTTTTCCGGTGTATTGACAATGATCTTTTCCCGATCTGTGATGACATCCCCTACATAATAAGGAAGGCCACAGCCAGCATAAGAAATATCCGCATCTTTGGTGAGGATCAGCACTTCCGCGTCAAAGCGCAGACGTTTCAGTTTCGCCGCTACCTTTGTACCTGCTGCCACACCGCCTAAAATCAAAACACGCATCATAATCCATTCCTCCAATCCCATTTGTCTGTCGTTTTCTTGTATTGAGTATAGTTCTTTTTCCACCATCCCTTCCGTAACTAAGTCACAGGAAACAACCGCAAATCTTCGTCCGCATGGCACGAAATATGCGTAAAATAAATTTTTCTGCCATGAAAATCATATTTTTTCTTTTGCAAAAACCCTGAATTTACAAGCTTTTTCCGTATCGTCCGCTCTATTTTTTCGATTTTTCAAAAATTTTTTCAAAAACTTTGGAACTTTTCAAAAAATGCCTCCGTCTGAATAAGCGTAACAAACAATAAACAAAAAAACAACGCAAAAAACGAAACATAAATTTTTTTGATTAACAGGAGGAATTCACTATGAAAAAGAATCTGAACAAAGTACTGGCACTGACACTGGCATTCACTGTTGTAGGCAGCACAGCTGCATACGCAGAAGTTATGAAAGGTGAAACAACAGCAACACCCGTTCCCATCAGCGCAGACGCTGACGCTCAGGCAGAAGCATCCGCTTATATCAGCAACACAGGCAAGATCACAGAAGTAGCTGACACAGAAGATGGCAACAAAGTATTCACCATGGACAACGAAAACGGCGGTCTGCGTTTTGTGGTAGCGCCCACAACAACCATCGTTGACAGAGAAACAGGCAGCGTGATCACAGCTGACAAACTGACAGAAGGTATGGAAGTTGCAGTAATCTATGGCGCAAACGCTCCCATGGGCATGAGCATGCCTCCTTACATGGGTCAGGTAACAACAGTTGTTGCAAACGCTGACAAAGGTTCCATCTCCGTTGGTCACTTCAACGATGACCTGCTCAACGAAAAAGACCTGCTTCAGCTGAACATCTCCGAAAAAACAACTATCCTGACAACTCTGGGTACAAAAAGCATCCTGAGTGCTGACGATGTAAAAGGCAAAGACGCTGTTGTATTCTACGACATCACCACAAGAAGCATCCCCGCTCAGACAACACCTTCTCTGGTACTGCTGCTGGAAGAAAGAGAAGCTGTAACAGAAGTTGCTGTTGATACAAAGTCCATAGAAGCACCTGAAATGGTAGCACTGCGTGACGCTGCCGAAGCAAAAGGTTACAGTGTAAAATGGCAGGGCAAAACTGCTCCCGTTGTACTGGAAAAAGACGGTATGACCGCACAGATCACACTGGGCAGCACAACATATGTAGTAGAAGGCGACATGGCAATGACATCCGCCGCTGCTGCTGAACTGACAGACGGCGTACTGTATGTATCCGCTGACGTTGTAGAAAACCTGAAATAATGACCCCTCCTCCCGTTGGGAGATATGAAAAGCCGTACCTCCTTCGGGAGGTGCGGTTTTTTTCGTTCCGCATATTATTTCGAAAAATAATGAAAAACATTAATAAAATCGCAAAACTATCCACACAAAAATATGATATGATAATATCATCTTAAAAAAAATCAATACCGATCGGGGAGGTTATCATATGGTTTTTTATTTTTCCGGCACCGGAAATTCTTATCATGTAGCGAAAAAACTGGCAGAAGGTCTTGGCGAGAAAATGATCGACATGGCAAGAGCCACAAGAGAGGATGCTTATGAATACACCCTGAAAAAAGGGGAAAAACTGGGCTTTGTATTCCCTGTTCACGCTTGGGCGCCACCCCAGATGGTGGAGCAGTTCGTCCAGCGTCTGGAACTGTATTATGAAGAAGACGTTTACACCTATGCTGTCTGCACCTGCGGTCAGTCTGCCGGGGAAACCATGTCCATTCTGGAAGCTTCTCTGGAGGCAAACGATCTTTCTCTGGACAGCGGCTATTCCGTTATCATGCCTGATAACTACGCCGTATTGTTCAAGGCGCCTTCACCGGAAACCCAAGGACATCTGCTCCGTCAGGCAGACGAAATCGTACAGCTCATCCTGCGGGCAGTGAAACTGGAACGGAAAGACTTCTTCCGGGTGAAAAAAGGCAAAGGCGGCACATTCCTGAGCAATGTGGTGAACCCTCTGTTCCGTCGTTTCGCCACCAAAACAAAACCCTTCTATCCCACTGTGGACTGCATCGGCTGCGGCATCTGCGCCTATGTCTGTCCTTCCGGCTGCATCAAAATGACAGCAGGGGTTCCTGTTTGGGAAAAAGACCATTGCTACATGTGTATGTCCTGTTTGCAGCACTGTCCCAGACAGGCCATCCAGTACGGCAGACGTACCGCAAACAAAGGACGTTATCTGCACCCCGATTACCGCAAAAAGGAGTGATCACATGAAAAAACATAGATTTCTGGCAGCTTTCACTGCCTGTACCCTGTTGGCACTGTCCGCCTTTGGTTCCTTTACGGAAGCCGCCGCTGCGGACAGCCGCACAGCAGCACTGACCACACAGGCAGAAAGCTACTTCAATTTCCATAAGGATACCCAGCACTGGGGTCAGGCAAAGACATTTATCAGCGCAAAAGACCCTTTCTCCTACGCTGTGCAGTATCCTGTGACCAATCAGGCAGCTTTGGATGAGCAGATCATCAAGACCCTGAAAACAAAGGCAGATGCTTTTGAAAACGCCTACACCAAAGCGGCAGAAGAAAAAGCGGAGGAAAGGACACCAGACAAACACACAGGCACCCTTATTGTTGGCTATGATTCCTACATCACCAAAGACAACATTGCCAGTGTATCTTTTCTGGAAACACGGAAAATCGACGGCGCCTACACAGAACCAGCGTCCTGGAGCACTTATCTGTTCGATACCACAACAGGCAAATCCTTGATGGCAAAAGATATTTTCCGGGATTCCTACCGTGAGAAAGCATCCGCTTACGCCCTGGATTACTTCCAGAAAACCTACGGCAAGCAGCTTTTCGGCAACTATAAAGCCATTCTGGCTCCGGAAAGCGATGTGTTCAGCACATTTGCCCTGACAGACAACAGCGTCATCTTCTACTTGGATAAATATGAAATCCTCCCCGGTGACTGCGGTGCCATCCGCCTGGAAATCCCCAGAGAGGTATTCAAGGGTTCTTTTCTGACAGACCCTGAAGAAGTCATTCCGCCCGTTGTGGAAGAACCTGCCCAGCCCGAGGAAAAACCCGCAGAAACAGGACGCGTCATTGACCCCAACAAACCCATGGTGGCACTGACTTATGACGATGGCCCTTCTCCCACAGCAACTAACGCCATTCTGGATGTACTGGAAAAATACAATGCAGTGGCTACCTTCTATGATGTAGGCTATCGTGTAGCACAGTACCCTGATGTGGTAAAACGGGAAGCGGCTCTGGGCTGCGAAGTAGGCAGTCATTCCTACGACCACAAGGACTTCAAAAAACTTTCCGCATCACAGATTCAGGCAGATGTGAAACAGGTCAATGCGGCTTTCGCGAAAGCAGGCGTAAAACCCACTTCCTTCCGTCCTCCTTACGGCAACACAAACGCTACCGTACAGGCAAATGTTCCCCTGCCCATCGTCACATGGTCTGTGGATACATTAGACTGGAAAACACGGAATGTGGACAGCATCATGAAAGAAGTGAAAGGTGCAGGCAATCTGGACGGTAAAGTCATCCTGATGCACGGCATCTATGACACCACCGCACAGGCAACGGCAAAACTTGTTCCCATGCTTCAGGAACAGGGCTACCAGCTGGTAACCGTTTCCGAGCTGATCCAGTACAAACACAACGAAACACCTAAGGCTGGAAAACTTTACGGTTATTCTTATTTCCAGTAAACCTACATAAAAAAGCGTTCTGCGAAAATCTCCGCGGAACGCTTTTTCTGTTTTAAGATTCTTTTTGTTTGATTTCGTCCAGGCTTTCCTGATGATGGCGCTTCATGCAGGCGAATGTTTCCTCACTGATGATATGCTCCATGCGGCAGGCATCTTCCAGGGCTGTTTTTTCCGAAACGCCGATGCGCATGAGAGACGCGGCAATGACACAGTGCCGTTCATAAGTCGCTTCTGCCACTTTTCTGCCTGCTTCCGTCAAAGAAATCTTGCTGCGGTCTGTAACAGTGATATAGCCTTCTGCCCTGAGTTTCTTCATGGCATTGCTGACACTGGGCTTGCTGAATCCCAGTTCTGTGGCAATATCAATGGCACGGACATAGCCTGTTTTCTGCTGCAAAATATATATGGTTTCCAGGTAATTTTCCATGGATTCTCTTGTTTTGATCATTTTCTCACCCCAAAGTTGAACTTGTTTCTATGGTAACAGAGTTTCCCAAAAGTTACAACTGCAAATACAAAGCTTTCGCTTTTCACAAAAAATTTTACACTTTCCATTGACAATTTACGGAAAATATTGCATCATAAAGATACGTATACAGACATCATACACCTGTATATCAAAAATGCTTGTTTCTGCGCAGTATCGTCCTCTCCTGACGGTTTTGCGTATTGAATCAAACTTTTCATCTCTTCATGTCATTGTCCCTCCGTACATGGAAAACTCCCCCCAATTCCGTTTTTCATGTATTGACAATGACAGCCCTTTCAAAGGAGACGGCAGTTTTCCCCCAAAACAAACTGCCGTCTTCTTTGTTGTCTGAAAATGCATTTTTGAACCAAATTTTTACATATTTATAGAAACAGGAAGTGATTTTATGCATGCGATGCCGGAGCGCTGGACACCGGAAACCTATGACGATTTTCTTGCAGAACTGAAACAGGAGGCAGAGGAAGGCTACCGCCTGTTTAACGAAAAACTGCTGGCTTCTGAACTGCCCACTCTGGGACTGAGACTGCCTTTGCTGCGCAAAACGGCAAAAAACATTGCCAAAGGCGACCCCAACAGATTTCTGGCTGTTTGCGGCAAAACATACCATGAAGAACGGCTTCTTTACGGACTGGTGGCGGCAGAACTGCCTTACGCGGACTTTCTGCCCCACAGTGACAAAATGGCAAAATACCTTGTGGAAAACTGGGCAATCTGCGACACCTTCTGTTCTTCTTTGAAAAAGGTATTGTCCTATAAAGCCGACAAAGCCCATTATTTCCGCTACATCTCCGTATATCTGTCCTCCCTGAATCCATGGACAGTACGGGTATGGCTCATTGTCATGCTCCACCATTATCTGACACCCACCACCATCAATACGGTTCTGACACGTACACTGGCAGTGGACTCAGACTTCTATTATGTCCGCATGGCGCAGGCATGGCTTCTGGCAGAAGCATGGGTGAAATTTCCCGAAGAAACAAAAAAAGCTGTCCTTGCCGCTGATCTAGACCCTTGGGTGTTCCGTAAATTCGTACAGAAAGCACGGGAATCCAGACGGGTTTCTGATGAGGACAAAGAGTATCTGAAAAGCTTGTTGTCCTAAAAACACAAAGCCTGTATTCTCAGCTCATTGCTGAAAATATGGGCTTTTTTTGATACACTTTTCCCATTGACAGCCATCCTTTTTATTCCGTACACTGACCTTATCTATCAGATATTGACTTCGGAAAGGAGGAAGGAATATGAAAGGACTTCGAAATCAGCCTTGGTATCCCCTTTTGCCATTGGTTCCCATACACATTCTGGCTTATATCTGCAATTTCATAGACTGTTTTTATAACGCCGCGCTTCCTTCTTTGGCGTTGGGTTCAGTCTCCTTTATGTGGGACTGTGCTTTTATCTGCTGCTTCGCTTTCGGCAAAATGCCTTCTGGCTGAAATTCTATGCCATTTTCTCACTGATGTTTTTGCCAGTCTTTGCATTTCTTATCTGGATATCTCCTTTGGAAATGTGGACAGTATCGCCCTTGTCCTCTCCCTGCTGTTTGTGCCTGCCTATTACGGGCTGACAGGGATTCTTTATCTGGAAATCATAGTTCCTTGCCTATTGTTATTGGAAGGAATGCTTTGTCTGTATTTCCTCCACAAAAGAAAAAACATATAAAAAAGGAAATCTCATAAACTATGAGATTTCCTTTTTTCTTTACTGAATGTCTACCACTTCGTAGCCTGCGTCTGTGACAGTCTGCACCAGTGTTTCATCGCTGACATCTTTGGACAGTGTCACTGTTGCGCTCTTGCCTTCCAGACTCACTTCCGCTGTCACGCCGTCCAGATCGTTCAGGGCTTTTTCCACTCTGCCTGTGCAGTGATTACACATCATACCTTCGATTTTCAATACTTTTTTCATTCCAATTTCCTCCTTATGATTCAGTTCTTTCTGTATATCTTCTTTCGGCAAAGCCGTTGTTGTTTTAGCATATTTCGGGCGGAACAGCCGCAGTCTGAGGGCATTGCCCACTACAAAAGCGGAGCTGAAACTCATAGCCGCCGCCGCAAACATGGGATTGAGTTTCCATTCCAGGAAAGGATAGAATACCCCAGCTGCCAGAGGAATCCCGCAGGCATTGTAGAAAAATGCCCAGAACAGATTTTCTTTGATATTGCGGATGGTGGCGTGACTCAGTTCAATGGCTGTCACCGCATCCATCAAGTCGCTTTTCATCAATATAATGTCAGCGGATTCCATGGCAACGTCTGTTCCTGCGCCGATTGCCACACCTACATCTGCACGCATAAGAGCAGGGGCGTCGTTGATGCCGTCACCGATCATGGCAACTTTTTTGCCCTGTTCCTGCAAACGGCGCACTTCCCGTTCCTTATCCTGAGGCAAAACTTCCGCAATGACCTGTATATCCAATTCCTTAGCAATGGCTTCTGCTGTCCGTTTGTTGTCCCCTGTGAGCATGACCACTTCAATGCCCATCTGATGGAAAGCGTCCACTGCGGCTTTGCTGGTAGGCTTCAAGGTATCCGCCAGCGCCACAATGCCCAGAAATGTTTCGTTTTCTGCAAAGAACAGAGGCGTTTTTCCCGCTTCTGCCAGTTCCACGGCTTTTGCTTCCCATTCTCCCAGCTGAATGCCTCTTTCCCGCATCATTTTCAGGTTCCCAGCCAGAATATGTTTTCCTGCCACGTCGGCTTCCACGCCCTGACCTGCGGTTGCCTGCAAATTTTCCGCCTTTTCAAAGGATACTTCTTTTTCTTTGGCATAGGCAACAATGGCTTCTGCCAAGGGATGCTCCGAAAGAGCTTCCACTGCCGCCGCCTGTTTCAGCAGACGATTCCGCAGGATACCTTTTGCCAGCACCACATCAGTGACAACAGGTTTGCCTTCTGTTAAAGTGCCTGTTTTATCCAGCACAACGGTCTGCACCTGATGGGCAATTTCCAGACTTTCGGCGGATTTTACCAGAATGCCGTATTCTGCGCCTTTGCCTGTTCCCACCATGATAGCGGTGGGTGTTGCCAGCCCCAAAGCACAGGGGCAGGAAATAACAAGCACCGCAATGCCGATGGACAACGCAAAGGAGAAAGGCTGATTTCCAGCCACAAACCAGATGACCGCCGCCAGAACGGCAATGGTGATAACCACAGGCACAAACACGCCGCTGACTTTATCCGCCAGTTTTGCAATGGGCGCTTTGGATGCCCCAGCTTCTTCCACCAGTGCGATGATCTGGGACAAAGTGGTGTCTTTGCCGACTCTTGTGGCGGTCATGCGGAAATAACCGCTTTTGTTGACTGTCGCACCAATGACCGTATCGCCCACCTGTTTTTCCACAGGGATACTTTCGCCGGTGATAGCGCTTTCATCCACAGCGGAAAAGCCTTCGATGATTTTTCCGTCTACGGGAATCCGCTGTCCCGGTTTGACGATGATGGTATCCCCTTTCACCACTTCTTCCACAGGGATTTCCTGTTCAACGCCACCACGAAGGACGGTAGCTGTTTTGGGCGCCAAGTCCATAAGCTTGCTGATGGCTTCGGAAGTTTTTCCTTTGGAACGGGTTTCCATATATTTCCCCACGGTAATGAGGGTCAAAATCATGGCCGCAGATTCAAAATACAGCTCCATGCCGTAATGATGGGCTGTCATCAAATCCCCATGCCCCATAGCGTAAGCCATGGAATAAATGGCAAATACGCTGTAAATCACAGATGCCGCGGAACCCAGTGCAATGAGGGAATCCATATTCGGTGCCTTGTTCCACAGAGCCTTGAAGCCCACCACGAAATATTTTTTGTTGATGATGAGTACCGGAATGGTCAAGAACAGCTGTGTCAAAGCGAATATCATGACATTTTCGTCCCCAAGCAAAATGGCAGGCAATGGTGCCCCCATCATATGCCCCATGGAGATATAGAACAAGGGAATCAGAAAACAAAAGGATGCGATGAGCCGCCGTTTCATGTGATGCATTTCTTCTGCTGCCACATTTTTCGGTGCTTCCTGCGTTTTGGTTTCACCCTGCACGGATGCGCCATAACCGCCGCTTTCCACCGCATGGATAATGTCAGTGG
>UMIN01045410.1_pt1 | contig 46014 bp, 50 predicted proteins | sample 1965811 | NCBI WGS metagenome assembly UMIN01 (sample SAMEA4836123, study PRJEB28245) | human gut metagenome | biome: gut microbiome; material: fecal sample | place: Denmark | collected 2008
CCTCTTTGTTCCCTATTGTACTACAAACATCCGTTCTCCTCAACCGGGAAGTTTGCCGGCCTCCCCGCAGGTGAAAAGGAGAAACTGCCTAAGACCTGTCCTCAGAACGATTTTCTCTTGTCATCTAGTATTCAATACTATATAATATAACTATGAGGTGACAAGGTATGAAAACAAATGAAGAACGCTTAAACGCATTGATGGACTACGTGGACAGCTTATCCCGCATCAATCCGTCTGATATTCCCAATATTAACCTGTATATGGATCAGGTGACAACCTTCATGGATACTCACCTGGCTTCTTCCCGGTGGATCGGCGAGGACAAGGTGCTTACAAAGACCATGATCAACAATTACGCAAAAAACAATCTGCTCCCGCCTCCGGTGAAGAAAAAATACTCCCGAAACCACATTCTGCTTCTGGCCTTCATCTACTATTTTAAGAATGTTCTCTCCTTCAGGGATATCGAGCAGATCCTCTCTCCTATCACAGAATGCCATTTTTCAGACGGCTCTGTGCCGGAGCTGTCTGAGATCTACAGCGAGGTCTTTTCCCTTGAAAAGGAACAGCGGGAACGTCTGAAGGAGGATGTGCAGGTTAAATTTGAGGCTGCCATGAAAACCTTTTCCGATGAGCGCTTCCCTTTATGCGGGAGCGATGAGGACAGCGACCGGCAGTTTCTTCAGCTCTTCTCCTTTATCTGTGAGCTGGCCTTTGACGTATATCTGAAAAAGCAGATGATCGAACTGATTGCCGAACAGCTTCGGCAGGAGAATCCGCCGGAGGGAAAGAAAAAGAAGGACAGGAAATAATGGCAGAGGGGCATAAAAAATATTGCAAAAATACCGACCTGTGTCAAGTGAACGGGAAATAAGAAAGAATCCTGCTTCGCAGGATTCTCCGCCTGCGGCGGGGCGCGAAAGCGGCATTCTTCCTTTCCGCCGCAGTGCGTTCCCGCGGCGCGTTTTTTACATAACGGGGAACGAAGTTTCCTGTTATGTAAGAAAACTCTATGTGAATGAACGAACCATTTGCATAGAGTTTTTCTTTTGCTATTTCAAAATTCCTCTTTAGCTCTTTCAGAAGCGATGGTTTTTCGATTATAGGAGACTCTCGATGTTCCCCATTAGAATAGATTGGCTTTGAATAGCGGTGCGGTTTCCTACAGCAGACAAGAATTATATTTCCGGTTCAAGCAGCTCCCGCAGGTACTTTAAAAAGATATTTGCAGCCTTGGAAAACACCTGATATTTTTTCCAGACGATAAAACCGCGAGCCTCTAATTGTGGGAAAAAAGGGCGAAAACAAAGGTTGCTGCCTTGTGTGTTGATAAGCTTGTCATAGCACAGGGCGTATCCAAGTCCTTCATCTACTAACAGAGAAGCGTTAAAAAGCAGGTTGTAAGTGGCCACAATATGCAGTTCCGACTCTTCCCGCTGAAGCCATTGGTTCAGGTATACGTCGTCTCCTTTCTGATGGGAAACAATAAGAGGTTTATCCCACAAATCTTCCGGGCAGATAGTTTCTTTTTCTGCCAGGGGAGAATCCTTACGCATTAAAACACCCCAGGTATCTTTGATTGGAACCGGGATGGCCTCATATTTCTGCGGATCGATCTCCGTAAAAAGCAGCCCAAAATCAATAATCCCCTTATCCAGATATTCTAATACATGTTCTGCATTACCGCTGGAGATGTTATATCGAATATCTGGATATTTTTGCTGCAATTTTTTTGCGACCTTAGCAAAAAGACGAACTATCTCCGTTTCACCGGTTCCAATAAATACATTGCCTGCGATGGTTTCATTAGAGCCGGTTATTTCTTCTTCCGTCCGCCGCATAAGCAAGAGCATTTCTTCTGCACGCTTACGCAGAATCATGCCTTCCTCTGTCAAAATAACCTTGCGTGAACCTTTGACTCCACGGATTAAAAGCTGTTTTCCTAACTCATCCTCCAAATTTTTGAGTTGTGTGGACAAGGCCGGCTGAGAGATGTGCAAGGATTCAGCGGCTGCGGTAATATTTTGTTCCCTGGCCACTGCTAAAAAGTATTCCAGCAAACGCAGTTCCATTTAGATATCCTCCTGCATTCAGTATACCGAAAAATTCCATAAAAATCAATTATGAATAATGATAATGAATAAGTATTTGATATGCTATTTTGAAGCGGATATACTGAGCTTATAGAAACGAAAGTGTAAGGAGGATTTCAAAATGACGCATAAACGCTTGCAAAAAAGCGGAATACTCTGCCTTTCCTTTTTATTTGGTATCACAATGTTAATGACTGGATGCAGAGAAAGGACGGATGACCATATGCCGAACGCAGAGAATAACAGAACTGCTCAAACTTCACCGGATGCAGAAAACGTCCATCTGATCTCTCCCGCTTCGGAGATTGCGGAATTGGAGGATGGTTTCTCTGCCGTCCGGTATGACGGAGATTACGGCTTTGACGAATTCCTCGCCGGCGGCGGCGCTTCATCTGATGGAGAAGTCGTTGAGTATCTTGCAAATAATCTTCTCTCCGATTTGAATTTGGGGGACCTGCTGGGTGGTATTTTTGGATGCAGCACCATTGCGGTACAAAGTCCTGATGGAGATGCCCTGTTTGGACGCAATTTTGATTGGAAGAACTGCGAAGCCATGGTTGTGGAATCCCATCCAGAAAACGGCCATGCTTCTCTTTCTACTGTTAATATGGATTTCATCTCCCAGAACGTGGGCGGCGGCATGGTAGGGATGGCTCTGAATTTGGACGAGTTCAAAACACTCGCTGCCCTGTATGCTCCGCTGGACGGGATGAACGAAGCCGGCTTGGCTGTATCCGTGAATATGATTCAGGACAGCGCTGTCATTGAGCAGAATACGGATAAGCCAGACATTACCACTACAACAGCAATCCGCCTGCTGCTAGATAAGGCTGGGAGCGTGGATGAGGCGCTGGAGCTGCTCAGGCAATACGATCTCCATGGTTCTATGGGCATGATGATCCATTTCGCCATAGCAGATTCTGCCGGCCGCAGTGTGGCAGTGGAATATGTGGACAATGAAATGGTTATCACGGAAACGCCGGTACTGACAAACTTCTATCTGGCAGAAGGAGAGAAACAGGGGATTGGAACGGAACAATCCCACGAACGGTATGATATTCTGAGAAATAAGCTGGAGGAAACCCCTCAGATGGAAATGGAAGATGTCAGAGATGCCCTGGACCGTGTGAGCAAGGATAATTTTGGTGAGTTTGAATCCACCGAGTGGAGTATCGTTATGAACCTGTCTGAAGGAGAGGCCCGGTATTATCACCGGGAAAATTATAACCGGAACTACACTTTCCGATTAGAATCTCGATAGAAAGGAGCGGCCAAAATGAACTGTCTGAAAACATTAAAAGATTTATTTGTATTTATGAAAAACACCCGTTTGCCGGAATCACAAATGAAGGAGCTGCAAAATCGAAAGCTTCGGATGCTGCTCCATTTCGCTTGGGAACACTCTGCTTTTTACCGGCGTACTTTGAAAAAGCTGGCATCACAGAAGAACAGCTGGACAATTTGCCCCTTTCCTCCTTCCCCACTATTGATAAATCAGTTTTGATGGAGCACTTTGACGAGCTTATCACAGTACAGGATTTGCACCAAGAGGATCTTAGAAAATTTGACGCGGAAACCCAGGCGGACCGCAAGCCTTATCTTGGAAAATATCATGTCGTACATTCTTCCGGCAGTACAGGGAAAACCGGGTACTTCATCTATGATGAACCGGCTTGGCACACCATGCTCCTGGGGATTATACGGGGTGCCTTATGGAACATGACTGTGCCGCAGATTCTGAACTTGCTGGCCGGGAGGCCGCGTATTATTTACATAGCTGCCACAGATGGCCGTTACGGCGGAGCTATGGCTGTGGGAGATGGCATTGACGGCGTGGGAGCCAAGCAGATGTATCTGGACATCAAAACTCCCCTGGATAATTGGATTGATAATGTTCGGAGGTTCCGCCCCAACATCATCATCGGCTATCCGTCCGCCATTAAGATTTTGGCAGAATTAGCTGCAAAAGGCAAGGTGCAGGTACAAATCAAGCGGGTGATCTCCTGCGGGGAACCCTTAAGCTGTGGACTCAGGAATTTTCTTGAAAAAACCTTTCACTGTCCTGTCATCAATATCTATGGGGCCAGTGAGTCCCTGGCTCTCGGTGTAGAAACTGGGATGGAAGACGGCATGCTGCTGTTTGATGACCTAAATATCATTGAAGTGGAAAAAGGAGCCATGTACCTGACAAGCCTCTATAACTTTGCCCAGCCGCTGATCCGCTACCGCATTTCAGACTATCTGGTGCTCAAAGAGCCCATGGCGGGAAGCCCTTTTACCCGCGCAGAAATTTTGCTGGGACGCAGTGAGGATCTTTTGTGGTTTGAGGACGGGACCGGGCATCGTGATTTTCTGCATCCGCTGGCGATAGAGGGCTTCTGTATCGAAGGATTACTGGATTATCAGTTCCGGCAAAATGCTTCTGATTCCTTTGAAATGTTGGCTGAAGCTGCTTCAGAAGAGAAAAAGCCCGCCATTGAGGCAGAAATGCTCCTGCAGATGGAGGGAATTATGCGAGAGAAAAATTTAAGCTATGTAAAGTTTGCCGTGCGTTTTGTGGATGAGATTCTTCCCAGTCCGTTTACAGGAAAAAAGCCGCTGATTGTCCCATATGAGAAAACAGAAATGGAGGAAGCGGTATGAGAGAAGCCTTGCTGACAGCCGAAGAAATCACAAAAATCTATCCCGGCGCGCAGGAGCCGGTGCTGAACCAGATCAGCGTGAGGATCTGCCAGGGGGATTTTACCATTATCATGGGGCCCTCCGGCGCTGGAAAGTCTACCCTGCTCTATGCACTCAGCGGCATGGACGCTCTCAGCAGTGGAAAAGTGCTGTATAAGGAGCAGGAGTTGGGAACCCTCTCCGAAAAGAAGATGGCGGCCCTGCGGGCTAAAGAATTCGGCTTTGTTTTCCAGCAGCCCCATCTGGTAAGTAACCTGACTTTGTTCGAGAATGTGGCCATAGCCGGTTATTTGGAGAAAGGAAAGTCAGAGAAAACAGTCAAAAAACGGGCAAAATCCCTGCTTGCTCAGATGCATGCAGAAAAAGCGGGGGATCGCCTGCCTTCTCAGGCTTCGGGCGGCGAGGCACAGCGGGCGGCCATTGCCAGAGCTATGATCAATCAGCCTGGACTGCTTTTTGCTGACGAACCCACCGGGGCGCTCAACCGGAAAAACAGCGAAGAGGTGATGGATCTGCTCACTTCCTTAAATCAGAAGGGGCAGAGCATCCTCATGGTAACCCATGATGTGAAAGCGGCCATCCGGGGAACCCGTATCCTTTACCTGGAAGACGGAAAGATCCTGGACGAAATGCCGCTGCCGCCCTTTGATATGAACATGCAGAAAGAGCGGGAAGAAAAAGTCAGCGCATGGCTTACCTCTCTGTCCTGGTAAGGGGGCATGGTATGGAAATCAAGACATTGCTAAAATCCAATATCAACTCCCATCGGGGATCCATACTTGGCGTGTTTATTCTGATTCTGCTGGTTTCACTGTCTCTAGGAACCGTACTGACAGTATGGAATAATTCCAGCCGCTATGTGGACAGTGAGATGAACCGGTTGGGCTATGGGGATATCACTGCCTGGGTATCAGGGCTTTCGCAGACAGCTCCTTTAGCGGAGGAAATTTCTACCTTGGACGAAGTGCAATCAGTTGGGGTACAATCCCTTATCTTCTCCGAATATGAAATCAGTGACCAGGAGTCAGACAGCGAAGGCCAGCTGATTACCTATGACCCAGCGCACTATCCCTACAAATTCTTTGCTGATGATTTGTCCGGCTACAGGGAGGCCCCTGCAGAAATTGTGTCAGGAGAAGTCTATGCTTCTGCCTCTGCGGCATCCATGTTTGGGGTGCAGGTTGGGGACTCCATCACCTTTCCCATTGCCCGCAGCGGAGGAGATATGAGCTTTACTGTGGCGGGATTTTACGAAGACCCCTTTATGGGCAGCTCCATGATCGGAATGAAAGGGTTTCTGATAAACGGGCAGGATCATGAGAAAATCATCGGGATGATTGAGGAATCCGGCGCGGACAGCCTGGCTCGTGAAGGGTTTATGCTGCACATTTCTCAAGTTTATGGCAGCGCCTTGACCGCCGCACAGTTCAATGCTTTATTGAATGAGAATACCAGCCTGACAAGCTATGTGGAGTTTACCCACAGCCGTGAATCTATCTCTGGCTTTATGCTGACTTTGCAGAATGTGTTCACCAGCCTCTTGCTGGCCTTTGTGGCAATTCTGCTTCTGGCGTCCATGGCGGTGCTCTCCCACAGCATCGGCAGCACCATCGAGCAGGATTATAAGAATATGGGAATCCTCAAAACCATGGGGTTTACCAGCGGAAAACTGAGAAAAATTCAGCTTTTGCAGTACTTTATCACCACACTGTACGGTATGGGAGTGGGGCTGCTTCTTTCTATCCCAGCAGCCGGCCTGATTTGCACAATGACAGTGACTGCCACCGGATTGCTGATTCCATCTGCACTGCCCGCCTCCATTTGCCTGACTGCCTTAGCGGCAATTCTTCTCCTGCTGATGGGCTTCGTTTGGTTCCGCACTGGGACGATCCGCCGGATTTCTCCCGTGAACGCCATCCGCGGGACCTGGAAGAAATCCCAGGAAAGCAAAAGGGCGGTTTTCCCCATCCAAAAGAAAGGGCTTCCGTTCTGGCTTGCCCTGCGGCAGCTTCTCAGCGGCAGGCGCCGGTACATGGGAGCCTGTCTGGCGGCAGTATTGCTGGTGTTCTTTGCTTCACTCATTGGCCGGGTAAACGCCTGGCTGGGACCAAACGGTGAGGGGTTAATGGACGCCTTTAACCCCTCCGATCTGCACATTGCCGCCCAGCCTATGAGGGAAACAGCCACCCGCCAGGTAGAACAGACCATTGAGAGTTACACATCCATTATCGATTCCTATGATTTGGCCATGCCCAGCGTTTCCGTAAATGGTGTGGACATGACTGCCAACGTGATTTCAGAGCCGGAACGGTTTCATCTGCTCTCCGGGCAAACCTGCCGGGAGGCAGATGAAGTAGTGCTGACGGAATTTGTGGCGGCAGATTTAGGCGTCTCTGTTGGAGATAGCATTATCGTGGCAGGGGCACTCGGCAGCGGAGAATATGTGGTCAGCGGTATTTATCAGTGCGCCAACGATATGGGAATGAACATCGGTATGAACCGGGAGGGTTATGATCGGATTGGCGAAGAATCTCCTTCCATATGGTGTACCCACTATTTTTGGGCCGACCTGTCTCTCAAGCCGGAGATTATGCAGGCTCTTCAGGATACTTACGGAGGAGATGTGTACCTCCATGAAAATTCCTGGCCAGGGCTTGCCGGTATTCTTTCCGCCATGCAGGCGCTGATGATTTTCCTGTATGCTATGGTGATTCTCTTTGTGCTGGTGGTCACACTGCTGACAGCGGGAAATCTGCTGCAGGCCGAGCAAAGGGATCTGAGCATTTACCGTGCCATGGGCTTTTCATCCGGGCAGCTGAGGTGTTCCTTTGCCCTGCGTTTTGGGATGATCGCCCTGTTGGGCAGCACTTTGGGGACAATTCTCAGCGCTTTCCTCACCGACCCGCTGGTGGCGATGCTTATGCGGATGGAGGGCATCAGCAATTTTTCCTCCCAGCCGGATATCTTTACCGCAGTGCTGCCGGGGATTGTGGTGATAGTTCTGTTTCTTCTGTTTGCTTATTCAGCAGCAGGAAAAATTGGGAAAACGTCTCTCGCTTCATTAGCAGAAGAATAAAGCAATTCCATTTGATTTAATTATGGAAAACGATAAAGTATAAGTATTTGATATTTAATCTTGCGGCTACTAAACTATAGATGGAAAGAAAAAATACAGCAAAAGAAGGAGCTGAAATACTATGAAAAATCCGTTTGCAGCCTTGATAGGCGTGTTTCTGACACTCAGTATTGCAATGGCAGGATGCAGCAGTTCATCCGGCTCAGCCGAATCCAGTTCTTCTGAGGAAAACAATCGTGTTTCTTCCTCTCAGACGGCCAGCCGTTCCAGTGAAGAGGAGGACAATATTCCGGTTTCAAATACCACGGAGTTAACAGTTCGATTTGGCGATGATGGCGAACCATTCGTCATGCACCTGGAGAAAAATTCTACTGCAGAGGCCATCGCTGGCTATGTTGGCACTTCAGATTGGCGGCTGCCGGTTTACAGCTATGATGAATCCGATGTGATGGAATATTACGATATCCCCAGCCGGTATGAGATTCCTGACAACAGCGAAACCGCAACAAAAGCCCATGCAGGCGATGTATTCTACTCGGATCCTAATCGCATTGTGCTCTACTATCATGATGCAGAGATCAACGAGCAATACACCAGGATTGGTACATTTGATGCCACAGAGGAATTTGTGGACGCCGTAGAAAATAATCCTGTTTTGGAAGGCTGGGGCAACCAGATTGTGGTTATCAGTGATGGAGAATAAAAATGTGCAAAAATAATACAGCAAAGCGGGAGACAAACGGAAATCTTTATGCTTATACCGTTTTACAGAATCTGAAGGATGCCGGATGTACAGATGAAATGGTAGAGAAGTTTATGGCTCTCCAGGACAGCGAGGATGAGGAACAGCAAATCCGGCTCCTTTCCGGTCACAGGAAACATTTATTGGAAAAGCTGCATAAGGATGAAAAGCGAATCGACTGTCTTGACTATCTCATCTATCAAATGCAGAACAAGAAATAAAAATTTAATTGTAAACAGGAGGTTTCCATATGAGAACGATTCAGAATCAGACCTTTGATGCAGAGCGTGCCCTTTATGGCAGCAGCGACATTTTGGTAAAGGACTGCTCTTTTGACGGCCCAGCTGATGGAGAGAGCGCTTTTAAAGAATGTAAAGATGTGCAGGTGGAACACAGCTTTTTTAACCTGCGATACCCTTTCTGGCATGACCACGGCCTTTCCATCCGTGATTCGGAGATGACTGAGCTTTGCCGGGCTGCCCTGTGGTATTCTGACCACATTGCCATCGAAAATACCAGACTTCACGGCATCAAGGCCCTGCGGGAATGCGCCGATGTAAAGATCGCAGGCTGCGACATCGTTTCTCCAGAGTTCGGCTGGTCTGTCCGGGGTATCGAGATGGAAGATTGTGATGCCGAGAGCGAATATTTCATGATGCGTTCTGCCAACCTGCACTTTACGAATGTACGCATGAAAGGGAAATATTCTTTCCAGTACATTGAAAATTCTGTTTTTGAAAACTGCATCTTCGATACCAAGGATGCTTTCTGGCATGCGAGAAATATCACCGTCCGCAACAGTGTTGTGAAAGGCGAATACTTGGCTTGGTACTGCGAGAATGTTACTTTTGAAAACTGTAAAATCATCGGTACACAGCCCCTGTGCTACTGCAGGGGATTGAAGCTTGTGGGCTGTGAGATGATCGACTGCGATCTGGCCTTTGAGCGCAGCGAGGTAGAAGCTACGGTTACAACGCCGGTTATCAGCATCAAAAATCCTTTGTCCGGATATATTGCTGTTCCGGCTGTAGGTGAAATTATCCGGGATATTGAAGAAGCCAAGGGAACCGTGCAGGTGCAGAAACAAGAGGCTAAAAGCGTCTGCGCTTGTGCATGAGAGCGTAAAAGGGAGGCCTCGCAGTCTCCCTTGGGTTCTCGAAAGCGGACGGATAGAGCGACGGTATCTGCCTGGCAGCCGGGGTGTTTCTGGGAACCTGCTTTTGGTGGGGAACCCTTGCTGTCCTAACTCTTTTTATCAAAAGAAGGGCAGCCAAATTTCAGCTTCATACTGTGAACCGCATTTTTGGCGGAATCCTTTGTGCCTTTGGAATCATCGTTTTTGTCAGGCTGTTTCTATAAATCATTCTATTAAGAAAGTGGTGATAAAACTATGAAAAAAGCAATACCCCTGACACTGGCTGTTCTTATGTCTTTGTCGGTGCTGCTTACAGGCTGCGGCAGCAGTGAGCAGGCAGAGAGCACTTCAGAAAGCAGTTCTGCTGCCCAAATGGAAGATACCTCTTCTTCTGAAGCGGAATCATCTTCAGAGCCGGAAGCATCAGAGCCGGAAGCACCAGAATCGAATATCGTGCCGGAAGAACCAGAGGAATCAGATTCCAGCACAGTGCCGGAATCAGGGGACGTGGAAAATGGGCAGGTTGAGGAGGAAAACAGCGAAATGCAGATGAATGTACAGGTCGGCGGCAGCACTTTTACTGCCACTTTGGAAGAAAATGCAGCGGCGGATGTGCTGGTGGATATGATGGAACAAGGCCCCGTCACCATTCAGATGAGCGACTATTCCGGTTTTGAAAAAGTCGGGCCTCTGGGAACGAGCCTTCCTGCCAGCAGCCAGCAAACCACCACCCAGGCCGGGGATATTGTGCTGTATCAGGGCAATCAAATCGTTATGTTCTACGGCTCTAATTCCTGGAGCTATACCCGGTTGGGCCATATCAATGATCTTACTGGCTGGAAAGAGGCTTTGGGAAACGGCGATGTGACCGTCACCTTATCTTTGGAGGATTAAGCGATAAAAATAAAAGCAACACCGGCTGCTTCTAAATTTACTATATCAGGGAGCAGGTGCTTTACCGGATCCCTTTGAGGATTGGAGGGGAGTCCTTAAATGAATCGGAACCGGTGCGATCTGACACGCCGGTTCCGACTAAAATTCTTTTTAATTCCTATAGGACGCTGCCTGAATCCCGTCCTTCTTTTTCTGATGTCTTTTTACTATACCTTCTGTCTTATTCCCTGACGCTTCCCGGTTTACCCGTATGAGCCGCCTCCCGTTCTGCGCCCTTTGGCCCCTACTCTGTTTTCTTCGGCGCCGCATCGCCTGTCAGACGCTCAAATACCATGTCGTACCCATCGTTTCCATAATTTAAGGAACGGTTTACCCGGCTTATCGTAGCTGTGGATGCCCCCGTCTTTTCCGCAATCTCCAGGTATGTTCTCTTTTCCCTGAGCATCTTGGCCACCTCATATCTCTGGGAGAACGAGAGAATCTCATTTACTGTACACACATCCTCGAAAAAGCTGTAGCACTCCTCCGTATTTTTCAGTGTCAGAATGGCCTGAAAGAGATGATCAACAGCCTCTGTCTTTATCTTCTTATTCATGTATACAACTCCTTCTCAAATCTATAGTCCGTTATGGTTAATTTTAGCATACTAAAGTTGTAAAGTCCATAGTCAAAAGATAAAGAATCTATAAATTTAAGCCCATCCTTAAGCCACCGCAGAGTCTGACGCCTCCGTGGCTTTCCTTTACATCTCTCTTCACCTTTTTTCCTGTCCCTCTATACTATATTACTATCAAATCACAACCGGGAGGATCTACATGAAACGATCTGCTTTTGCAGCGGCGGCAGCCCTTCTTCTGGCCTCTGCCACGCTTTTTGGCTGTTCCGAAAAGACGGACGGCCTTACGCCTGTCACCTTAAATGAAGTTGCCCATTCTATCTTCTATGCCCCCCAGTACGCAGCCATTGAGCTGGGGTATTTTGAGGAGGAGGGAATTAACCTGACCCTTGTGAACGGAGGCGGGGCCGACAAGGTCATGACTTCGCTGATTTCCGGGGACGCCGACATCGGCTTTATGGGCTCCGAGTCCAGCATTTACGTCTACCAGCAGGGTTCTGAGGACTACGCCGTAAACTTTGCCCAGCTTACACAGAGGGCGGGAAACTTTCTGGTGGCCCGCACGCCGGACGACAGCTTTACATGGGATAAGCTGAAAGGAAAGACCGTACTCGGAGGCAGGGCAGGCGGCATGCCGGAAATGATCTTCGAGTTCATCCTGAGGAAAAACGGGATTGATCCAAAAACGGATCTGACCATCGACCAGAGCATCGACTTCGGCCTGACAGCCGCCGCATTTACGGGAAATGATGCGGACTACACCGTGGAGTTTGAACCTCACGCCACCTCCCTGGAGCTGGAGGGCGAGGGCTATGTGGTAGCTTCCCTGGGAGTGGACTCCGGCTATGTTCCCTACACGGCTTACAGCGCAAAGAGAAGCTATATTTCAGAAAACCCTGAAATCATTCAGTCCTTCACCAATGCCATCCAGAAAGGTCTGGAGTATGTCAATTCCCATTCCTCCGAGGAGATCGCAAAGGTCATAAAGCCCCAGTTTCCGGAAACCGATGAGGCTGTCATCGCTGCGATTGTAGAGCGCTACAAATCCCAGGATACCTGGAAGGGCGACACCATATTCGAGGAAGAAAGCTTCGATCTGCTGCAGAATATTCTCGAGGAATCCGGAGAGCTCAAGGCCCGTGTTCCCTACTATGACCTGGTAACCACGCAGTTTTCTGAGGAAGCGCTGAAATAGCAGCAGCTTTCCCTGGCCATACCTTCGCTCCTGTGCTAAACTATTCCTAAGCCCGGCATCACAGCACCATGGAGATGTCCGGCATTCTTACATCTTTGACATTTTCGACAGAGAGGAGAACGGCATGGGATTAAAACCGATCTGCTATGATTCCTGGGAGCGCAGGGAATACCTTGAATTTTTCAGAAAAACATCGATCTATATGACGGTGCGCATCGATATTACGGCTCTCTATGAGGCTGTAAAGCACCGGAGGCTGCGTCTGTACCCGGCTTTAGTCTACTGTGCAGCCAAAACAGTCAACAGCCATCCGGAATTCCGGTACGGAAGAGACAGTCAGGGGAACATCGGCATCTGGGACAGAATCGACCCGTACTATACAGTTCCCCGCAAAGGCGCCCCCGGACATTTCTCCATGAAACTCACAGAATTCTGCCCTGATTTTTCCCAGTTCTACCATGCCTTTGAGAAGGACTATGCCCTAACGGAAAACTGCGGCAGGCTTCTGTGCGACAGCACAATCCCCGAAAATATCTGCGGCATCTCGATTGTTCCGGATCTATCTTTTGAGGGGTTCAGCTTCAGCGGTGACACGAAGGAGGATTTTATCCCCTTTGCCATGTTTGGCCAGCTGACCTCTGACGGCGGACGCATTACCCTTCCGGTGGGAGGAGAATTCTCCCATGCGGTCAATGACGGGTTCCACGTAAGCCTCTTTTTCAGAGAACTGGAGCAGAATGCCAGAGAGCTTTTCAGATGACAGGAGAGAGAGTTTCTCCTCCGCCTCTTTTTTAACCGCCCCTCTGCACAAAAAGGGAGAAGACTGACTGTCCCTTCCATCGGAACAATCAGTCTTCTCCCTCTCTCTTTCCCTATTTCTCCCTATTTCTACTTCTTTTTCTTCTCCAGGAAGTCATTCAGCTCGCTGTTCAAAATATCCGTGATAAACATATGTCCCGGCGCGTGGGTAATCACGATCGGCGGCTTGGCGTGCTCCACTGCCGCCTGGGGCGTAACGCCACAGGCCCAGAATACGGGGATCTCCCCTTCCCGGATCTCCACCGGATCGCCGTAGTCCGGTTTTGTGATGTCTTTAATTCCAATATCGGCCGGATCGCCCATGTGGACCGGGCAGCCGTGTACATTGGGATACCGCTCGGTAATCTCCCATGCCTTCTTTGCGTCCTCCGGCGTCATGGGCCTCATGCTCACAACTGTCGGCCCCTCAAAGACGCCTGCCGGCTCACAGAGAATGTTGGACTTGTACATGGGCACATTGCAGCCCATGGAAATGTGGCGCACGTCTATGCCCTCCCGCAGCAGTGCCTCCTCAAAGGAGAAGCTGCAGCCGATCAGAAATCCCACAAAATCATCCTCCCAGTAGGAGGAAGCATCCGTCACCTCATCCACCTTGACGCCGTTTTTATAGATAAAATACCGTGGAATATCTGTCACCAGATTAGCCCCCTCACCCATATCGTGGACTTCAGGGCTTCCCTCCACAATCTCCAGAATCGGGCAGGGCTTTGGATTCTTTCTCGCAAATTCCTTAAAATCATCTGCGTACTTCTTCGGGAGAATTACAAGATTTGCCTGGGCATATCCCCCGCACATACCGGCTGTGGGACGTGTAATTTCTCCTCTCCTGATAAGCTCCCTCACCTCTTTCGGTGACATCTTGCTGTAATCTGTCATTGAAACCCCTCCTGTTTTCCCGCGGCGCAGACCGCCGCGAATCTTCAGTTTTTGTGAAATTTTACATAAAATTAAAATAGTTGCTTTACTTTATTATACAAAACGCCGCCGTTCCCGTCAACCGAAACCGGGACCTTCCCTCTGCCGGGCTGACAGCAGAGGGCGGTCCCGGTTTTCCCTCAGACACTCTACAGAAGCGCCGCCTCCCAAACCTCTCTTATGACATCGAAAAAGGTCTCCTTGGGAACCTCTTTCGCTGCCACCACATCTACCTGGCCAATCTCCTTCCCGTTCAGGCGGTAGACCAGCTTTCCTACAATCTCTCCCTCCTGTACCGGGGCTTTAAGCTCTGTCTCAAATATCCACTCCTTCTCAATTCCCGAGAAATCCTCCCCTGAGGTTCCCAGATAGGAAAACGGCTTGTCGATCCTTACAGGAACCGTGTCCTGCACGCCTCCCAGTATCTGTACCTCCGGTATCTCCCCCACATCCTCGTCTGTATAAAGACGGCAGTTTGCATAGCCGTAATTTAAGAGAGTCACTGCGTCGTTGAATCTGGCCTTGTAGTCCGGCGCAGCCAGGATAACGGCAATCAGCTCCACCCCGTCCTTTCGCGCCGTGGCCGACAGACAGTATTTTGCCGTGGAGGTGGAGCCTGTTTTCAGCCCCGTCACCTCAAAGTTTGTGGCCATCTTCAGCAGCTTATTCGTATTGGAAAGGCCGAACTCCTTAGTTCCCTGCTTCGTCACATGGGTAATGTTTTCCATCCAGATAGTCGAATAATTAAAAATTTCAGGGTATTTCGTGATCAGCTCTCTTGTCATCAGGGCAATATCCCTGGCGGACATGGCATGGGAGGCCGAATCGGTCAGCCCGCAGCAGTCCTCAAAATTAGCTTGCTCCATCCCCAGCCCCTTCGCCCTTTCATTCATCATCTGTACAAAAGATGCCTCATCCCCCGCTATGTACTCTGCCATTGCCACCGAGGCGTCATTTCCCGACGCGATGACAATGCACTTGATCAGCGTTTCCACCGTCTGTACCTCCCCCTCCTCGAGAAATACCTGAGAGCCTCCCATGGATTTGGCGTGGGCGCTTGTCACCACCTCGTCCGTGAGGGCAATCTTCCCTGACTTGAGGGCGTCAAAGGTTAAAAGCAGTGTCATAATCTTTGTGACACTGGCAGGATTTCTCGCCTCGTCCGCATTTTTTTCATACAGCAGTGTTCCTGTGGAGGCCTCCATCAGGATCCCGCAGGGCGCCTGAATCTGCGGCCCTTCCAGGGCAGCGGACGCAGGCGCCGACACCTCCGCTCCTATCTCCGGCTTCTGTGCAAAGGCACTTTGGCATAAAACAGCTGCAAGCAGGAGCGCTGCACATATGACAGACAGGATTCTCTTCATACAATCTGTCCCCCGACTCTAAACATATCCTCTTTCATCAGCATATGGACGCATCCTTTGTCCCTATTCCAGTTTTAAATGAATACTTCTTTGATTTCCTCCCCATCGCTCTGCCATTTCTGACAAAAATTTCTGAAATTTGTAATAAACATTAATGACACATTCCCGCAGGCTATGCTATAATAGTTGAACAGAAAGAGGCTGCGCGCTTCTGCCCTTTGGGGAATCCGGATGACACGGCACCCGCAGGACAGGCAGCTGAGTTTGCAGTCACAGCCTCCTGCCATATATGAAACTTTATCAGCGCAGACGTTATTTACCAGTTACCGGCAAAGACGCGCCGCCTGCCTGATGCCTGAAAAAGGCAGCCAGACAGGCAGCGCACGTTCTGCCTTTTTTGCTGTTCAGGGCCTGTCTGACTTCAGGGCGGCAGAGATGAAAAGCCGTTTCACCGCCAGGCACATCCTGAAGCATAAAACCACAGAACACAGAAACAAAGGAGATTGTCTATGAAAAACCAATATCTAAACCGCAGAGGGTGGAGCAGGCGCCGCCGCAGCCGCCGTCCCCGCAGACTCCCTCTGATTCTGCTTGGAATTGCAGTCCTTGGACTCATTCTGGCAGGAATCTTTATCGTTGTGAGCAGAGGCAACTTTGAAACATCCGGCCTGTTCCCCACGCCGTCAGAAACAGGAAGCGGCACGCAGGGACAGACAGAGCCGTCTGAAGCGCCGCTCTCTCCAGAGGAGGAACTTGCCTCCCAGCTTGAGCAGGCAGAGCTTCTGGCTGCCGGCTATGACTATGACGGAGCCATCGCTCTCCTCTCCGAAAATGAGGCCATAAAGGATAACGAGCAGGTAACCGCAGCCATCGCTGAGTACGAGGCCGCCAAATCCACTCTGGTAAGGGTCGATCCATACAAGGTAACCCATGTATTCTTCCACTCCCTGATTATGGACACCTCCAAGGCCTTTGACGGAGACAGGAAACAGAACGGCTACAATCAGATGATGACCACCAAGGAGGAATTTGAGAAGATCCTTCAGTCCATGTACGACCGCGGTTTTGTCCTTGTAAGTCTCCACGACATCGCCTATGAGACCACAGACGAAAACGGAAATCCTGTCTTTACAGAGGGCAATATTATGCTGCCTCCGGGAAAACAGGCCTTTGTCATGTCCCAGGATGACGTCTGCTATTACGAGTACATGGAGGGCGACGGCTTTGCATCCCGCATGGTTGTCGGGGAGGACGGAAAGCCCGTCTGCGAGATGAAGATGGATGACGGAAGCGTTTCCACAGGCGCCTACGATCTCGTTCCCCTGTTAGACGAATTTATTGAGGAACACCCGGATTTCTCCTACAAGGGAGCCAAGGCTGTCATCGCCTTCACCGGCTACAATGGAATCCTCGGCTACCGCACGGCAGCTTCCTACAATACGGATGAGTATAAGGCTGCCCATCCTGATTTCGATTATGAGGCAGAGCGTGAAAATGCCGCCAGAGTAGCCCAGGCCTTAAAGGATGACGGCTACGAGCTGGCCAGCCACAGCTGGGGCCACAGAGATATGGGCTCCATCTCCATGGAGGACTTCATCGCGGACACAGACAAATGGGATACAGAGGTTGCTCCTCTCGTCGGAGGCACCGACATTATCCTGTTCCCCTTCGGAAGTGATATAGGAGGCTGGCGTCCCTATGCCGAGGACAATGAACGGCTTCTCTATCTCAAGTCCAAGGGCTTCCGCTACTTCTGCAACGTGGACTCCGCCCAGTACTTTGTCCAGATCGGAACAGACCACTTCCGCCAGGGCAGACGCAATCTGGACGGCTACCGGATGTACTATGATCTTCCGGAAACAAATCCGGTCAAGACCCATTTAAGCGATCTCTTCGACGTGACCCAGGTGTTCGACCAAAGCAGGCCCACTCCTGTGCCGCCGATGTCGTAAACATAAAAGCCGGCTGCCTTTAGGCCGCCGCAGGCTCATATGCAGGGCGCCTGCAGGGACAGATTCACTATCTTCCCCTGCAGGTGCCCTGTTTTTTTACGCTGCAGAAAGACCTTCCGTCAGGTCCGGCCGACAGCAGAAAACTGCTATTTACAGAAAGCATATCTTATAGTCAGATATATTGTTCTTCATCTCTGCCTATGCTATACTTTTATCGGAGGTAAGGCAGATGGAACTTCGCGTATTAAATTATTTTTTGACAATCGCAAGAGAAGAAAATTTTACGAGAGCAGCCCGGCAGCTTCATGTCACACAGCCTACATTGTCACGGCAGATTGCCGATTTGGAACAGGAGCTGGGCGTAAAACTGTTTGTCCGCAGCAATCATAATATTATTTTGACTGAGGACGGAATGATATTAAAGCGCCGCGCACAGGAGATTCTGTCCCTGGCAGATAAAACAAAGCGGGATTTTCTGCAGAAAGACGAGGCTCTCTCCGGCACCATTTCAATCGGCAGCGGAGAATTTCGCTCCACGGAATATTTAGCAAAAATCATTGCCGGGTTCCGCAGAAAATATCCCAATGTAACGTATGAGATATACAGCGGAAATGCAAATAACATCCGGGACTATATTGAAAGAGGACACTTAGACATCGGGTTAATGTCAGAGCCTATTGACATGCGCAAATATAACTTTGTCAATATGCCGATTAAAGAGCAATGGGGTTTGTTTGCTCCAGTCGATTCTCCGCTTTCTGAAAAAGAAAGCATAAGTCCTGAAGACCTGAAAGGAATGTCGATTGTGACTGCAACAGGCGATTTCAACCAAAGCCGTATCGGAAAATGGCTTGGCGACTGCAGGGAACAGGTGGAAATCGCAGCGACGGCGAATCTTCCTTATAATGAAGCCGTGCTGGTGAAAGAAAACATAGGCGTAATGCTCAGCATAAACTTAAACTGCACCTACGAAAATCTGCGCTTTATCCCATTACGCCCTGCTCTGGAAGTTTCGACGGCCTTAGCATGGAAAAAAGAGCAGATATTTTCTGCTACAACCTCCGCCTTTATCGATTTTGCATCACAATACCTGAAAGGCATATCTTGTGATGAAATATAAGTATTAGACATTCCATACAGGCAAATTTATAATAAAGGTGTTCCAGGACGGAGCACCTTTATTTTTATTTTTTGTTTTCGTCTTTATTTAATTTCTATTTTTATCACTGTTTTATTTCTATCGGAAAGGAGGGTTGAAATGACGATTAACGAGGCGAGCGAACGATATAAAATCCCCATTAAAATCCTGCAGGAATACGAAAGCTGGGGGCTGTGCGGCGAAGTCAAAAAAGTTATGGGCTCGTGGCATTATGATGAGAGCGATATGGAACGGCTGAGCACCATTATGACGCTTCACGACATCGGCTTTTCCAATGACGAGGTGAAAAAATATATGCAGCTTCTTCTGAAGGGAAAGTCAACCGAGAAAGAACGGCTGAAAATGCTGAGCGAAAAGAGAAACGGCACACTGGATGAAATCCATTTCAAGGAACGGCAGTTAGACCGCCTGGATTATCTCCGGTTTGAAATACAAAAGGCAATGAAGGCTTGAAAGGGGCAGAACGCTATGAAAACCATTGAAAATAAAACCTTTGACGAAGAGAGAGCTCTTTATGGCGCGCGTGATATTCTCGTAAAAGACTGCGCTTTTGACGGCCCTGCTGACGGGGAGAGCGCATTTAAGGAATCCAGAGATGTTGCAGTCGATCACTGCTTTTTCAATCTCCGCTATCCATTCTGGCACGACACGGATCTGAAAATTGAAAACTCGGAAATGACCGAGCTTTGCAGAGCAGCTCTCTGGTACTCTGAAAATGTGGAGATCAGCCATACCAGACTCCACGGAATTAAGGCCCTCCGCGAATGTGCAAATATTAAAATGCGCGGCTGCGACATCCTTTCACCGGAATTCGGCTGGTCGGTGCACGGTATCTCCATGGAGGACTGCACCGCCGACAGCGAATATTTTATGCTCCGCTCTGATCACCTGTCCTTCCGCAATATCCGCATGAAAGGCAAATATTCCTTTCAGTATATCACCGATTCCGTTTTTGAAAACTGCGTGTTCGACACGAAGGACGCTTTCTGGCACGCCAGAAACATTACCGTGCGAAACAGCACTGTGAAAGGTGAATACCTGGCGTGGTACAGCGAAAATATCACCTTTGAAAACTGCAGAATCATCGGCACCCAGCCCCTTTGCTACTGCAAAAATCTGAAGCTCGTAAACTGCGAAATGATCGAAACCGATCTGAGCTTTGAGCGCTCCCAGGTAGAGGCAACTCTCACTGCTCCAATCGTCAGCATTAAAAATCCCCTGTCCGGACATATCTATGTGCCCCAGGTCAGCCAGATCATTATGGATATCGACGAAGCAAAAGGCCAGGTCATCGTCGGAAAAACGAGCTGTGAGAGTAAAATCAGCACTCACTGAAGGAAAGGGGCTGCACAATATCCATTTTAATATCCATTTTGAACCATAAAGGAAAATTTTTCAAACCAGAAAGGAGTTGTCGCAATGAAAAAAGCATTTACAGTTCTCGCAGCTTTTGCCCTGCTGCTCTCTCTTTCCGCCTGCAGCAGCACGGCAAATGAGGAATCATCCCCTCCCCCACAGCAGTCAGGCAGTCAGACCTCTGCATCTGAGGAAGAATCAGATAGTCCAGGTGCTTCCTCCGGCTCCGCCGAAGAATCGAGTGGACAGACAGATTTTTCCGCGCCCGCCGAAACAGGCTCTGAATCACTGGTCGTTTATTTCTCCTGGTCAGGCAATACTGAAAATGTTGCAAAGTCTGTTCAGAGCCAGACGGATTCCGATATTTTTGAGATTGTGCCTGCCACATCCTACAGCGATGATTATGATACTGTTTTGGATGTGGCACAGGAGGAACAGAAGGAAAACGCGCGCCCTGCAATTTCCGGCAGCATCGAAAACATTGACCAGTATGATGTTGTCTATGTGGGATTCCCCAACTGGTGGGGCGATATGCCGATGATTCTCTATACATTTTTCGATACTTACGACCTGTCAGGAAAAACGATTGCTCCGTTCTGCACCAGCGGAGGAAGCGGTCTTTCCGGAACAGTCAATGAGATAAAATCCCTTGAGCCTGACGCATCCGTGACAGAAGGGCTTCATATCGGAAGCAGCTCCTCATCCGAGCCCGACGATGCGGTCAGCCAATGGCTGAATGATACAGGACTTGCAAAATAAGAGGACATTTTATTATGAAAATTGATAGGAGGTAATTTTATGCCGCATGTTGATATTACGATGATCCCCGGAAGGGACGATACGGCTAAAAAAGAGATAGCCCTTAAGGTACAGCAGTTCCTGGCAAAGGAACTGAACATTGACGAAAAATTCGTCTCGGTGTCCATTGAGGATGTTCCGAAGGAAGAGTGGAATGCCCATATGGAGCGCCTGAAAGACAAAAAAATGTTCGTGGAGCCGGGCGTATAAGGAGAGAGCAGTTATGAAATACACAAAATTAGGAAATTCTGACCTTCATATATCCCGTATCTGTATGGGGTGCATGGGATTTGGAGAGGCCGGAAACGGTCAGCACAGCTGGACGGTCGATGAAGAACATTCCCGTGAAATCATCAGAAAAGGCCTGGAACTTGGCATCAACTTCTTTGATACGGCAATCGGCTATCAGAGCGGTACAAGCGAGCAGTATCTCGGCAGGGCCATCAGAGATTTTGCAGAGCGTGACAGCGTGGTGATAGCGACAAAGTTCCTGCCCCGTACCAATGAGGAAATTGAAGCGGGGATCACCGGCCAGCAGCACATCGAAAAAATGCTTGACAAGAGTCTTGAAAATCTCGGCATGGATCATGTTGACTTATACATTTACCATATGTGGGATTACAATACGCCTCTGTACGACATTATGGAGGGGCTGAACAACGCCGTCAAAGCGGGGAAGGCCCGGTACATCGGTATTTCCAACTGCTTTGCCTATCAGCTTGCAAAGGCAAACGCCCTTTCCGAAAAAGAAGGTTTTGCAAAATTTGTATCGGTGCAGGGACATTACAATCTGATCTTCAGGGAGGAAGAACGGGAAATGGCGAAGCTCTGCCGTGAGGATAATATAGCCATGACACCCTACAGCGCACTTGCAGGCGGCCGGCTCTCCAAATACCCCGGCGAAACCTCAAAGCGTTTGCAGGAGGACAGCTATGCTCATCTGAAATACGACGCTACCGCCAGGCAGGACAGCATCATCATCGACCGTGTGATACAGCTTGCCAATAAGCGCGGAGTATCTATGACTGAAATCTCCCTTGCCTGGCTGCTGACAAAGGTTACTGCTCCTGTCGTGGGCGCAACGAAGCTTCACCAGGTTGAGGGCATGGCGAAAGCTGCCGGGCTTACTCTGACTGACGATGAGCTCGCATTTTTAGAGGAACCCTATGTTCCCCACAATCTGGTAGGCGTAATGGCGCAGAACACCCCTGAAGCCGCAAGAGAAAAACACGTGTGGTCTACAGGCAGCCAAAAAATCTGAAAGGAGACAAAAAAATGAATTTAAAGAAAACAGATCCTGAATTTGCAGAACGCTTTGAGCATTTTGCCTTTGATGAAGTTGTAAACGAAGAAAACCAGCAGTTGGAGCCGCCAACCCGCTGTCTGGCAATTTTGGCAGCGCTGATCGGCTGCGGAGGTGTGGATGCCTATAGAGAAATGCTCCCTCAGGCGTTGGAAAACGGCATCACCCCCATAGCGGCAAAGGAGATCGTTTATCAGGCCGCCGACTATCTGGGGTATGGCAGAATGCTGCCGTTTCTGAATGTTACCAATGAGGTGCTGACCGAGAGAGGCATAGAGCTTCCCCTTGACGGACAGGCGACGACTACCCTTGCCGACAGGCTGGAAAAAGGGATCGAGGCACAGGCGGCAATTTTCGGTGAGCATATGAAGGAGGCCTGGAAAACAGGCCATATCAACCGCTGGCTGGCGGCAAACTGCTTTGGCGATTACTACACCCGAACGGGCCTTGGCCTGGCAGAGCGTGAGCTGATTACCTTTTGCTTCCTTATGGCCCAGGGCGGCTGTGAGCCTCAGCTGATTGCCCACGCAAAAGGAAATTTGAATCTTGGAAATGACAGGGACTTTTTGATTCGTGTTGTTTCCGGGTGCCTGCCCTACATCGGTTATCCCCGCAGCCTGAACGCCATTGCCTGCATAGGTAAGGCGGTGGAGGAATGAAACCGAAAGCCGTTATAAAATTAGCCGTCGACGTTTTCATGACACTGGCCCTGCTTTTTTTAATGGGCTATCAGTTTTGGGGAGAAGCGCCCCATGAATGGGTGGGTGCCGGAATGTTCCTTCTTTTTGTGGCCCACCACCTTCTGAACGGGCGCTGGCATAAAACCCTGTTCAAGGGGAAATACAGCGCACTGCGCACTGTGACGCTCTGTGTCGATTTGCTTCTCCTGCTTGCAATGCTGGCTCAGATGTACAGCGGTATTGTGATGTCCCGCTATGTATTTGCCTTCCTGCCGGGGACAGGCGGCATGTCCCTGGCTCGCCGGCTCCATATTCTCGGGGCATATTGGGGCTTTCTCCTGATGAGCGTGCATTTGGGACTTCACTGGAATATGATTTTGGGAATGCTGCGAAAAGCGTTAAAGATAAAAAGTAAAACAAAAAGCCCCAGTATGATCGCCTTCGCCGCAGGATTAACTATCTCCGGATATGGCATATGGGTATTCATCAGCAGAGGTTTCCCCACCTGTCTGTTTTTGAAAAGCGAGTTTGTATTTCTGGATTACAGCGAACCGAAAATTTTCTTTTATATGGATTATCTTGCGCTTATGGGACTTTGTATTTTTATCGCTCACTACAGTACAAAGCTCATGGAGCAGTTACAAAAGCGAAGAAGTCATAACGGGATTTGAAATTTCAGCCTTGCCGCCTGTGCAGAGCAGAAAACGGACTCCGAAGAGTCCGTTTTCTGCTGTATCATCCATCTTTTTAAAACTGTACAATCTCTTTAATGGGCTCTGCCGGCTCCACATAGTCAGCGTAAAGCATCGGCCCCTCTCCCTCATACTCAGGGCTGTACTCGTACTCCACACGGGCCTTTACCTTCACCCACTGCTTTGTCTCCAGGAGCCTTGCGTTCTTGGCCTTGCACATAAATCCAAGGAAGGTCATGTCGGCCTCGCAGCAGGTCATGGCCATGCGCCCAGGCACAAAGTAATTCTTCGGGAAGTCCGGTGTCTTTAACACCATGGCTGTAAATTCCACCACCTTGCCCCGGTAGCGATCCGGCTTGTCCAATGCGTCGATATACCAGATTCCATAGGCCTCCGGGGAGATCTCAATTACATCGGCATTTACATCGTACGGCAGATCCGCCTCTGTCACTTCCTCTATCTGACCCTCAGAGTCCTCAAAAATAATCTCTACCTGCGGATTCATCCCCTTGAGGGTTCTTCTGTAGGTATCCAGATCCTCTATGTCGTCGCAGCGGTTCATGATAATCATCTCTGAATTTCTCACCATTGCCCCCACCAGCGGCTTCATATTGTTCAGATAAAGCTCAAAAGTGGACCCGTCGATAATGGTGATCTGCTGGTACAGCTCCCAGTCTGCCGGCAGCTTCAGCTCGTCCAGGCTCCACATTCCGTTCCACTCCATAAGCACCCGCTCCGGGTTGTAGAGCAGTTCCAGATCGGAGAGATATTCCGGAGTCAGCTTTGACAGCTCGTCCACATACACGACAGCTGTCCGGTTCTCCTCCAGAAACTCGTCCTCATACTCCTCCTCGCCTTCCTCGCAGACAATCAGAAGTGTTTTTCCCTCCGTCTTAAAATAATCCTGATCCATGGTGAATTTGATAAACTCAGTCTTTCCTGCTTCCAGAAAACCATTGATCAGAAAAAGCGGCATACGCTCCTCGTCCATCTGTCGTCCTCCTGTTTTTCAGCAGCCATGGGCCGTAAATCTGCCTGCCCGATGGCTGCTCTCTTCTTTTACCTCTGCCTGGCTACTGAGCGCTGAACGCTTCCTCCAGCGCCTTCTCATCCAGATTTGCTCCGATTACGCAGACCTTGCCTGTATAGTCGGCAGAGCCCTCACGGATCTCCACCTGCTCCGGCACCAGATCAAAGTGCATCCATGTCCCGTCTGCAGCCGGGAGCATTCCCTTAGCCCGAAGAACCTCTCCGTACTTTCCGCTGTACGCCAGATCCTTAAGAATCTGTTCCAGTCTCTCTCTGCTGACGCCGATTACATTCTCGCGCCCCCAGCTTGTAAATACGTCATCGGCATGATGGTGGTGATGATCGTGGTCATGGCAGCCGCAGGTGCAGTTCTCACCGTGGTCGTGATCGTGGTGATCATGGTGATGGTCATGACCGCAGCACTCTCCCTCCTCGTGATCGTGGTGGTGGCCGTGGCCGCAGCACTCTCCTTCTCCGTGATCATGGTCGTGATCGTGACCGCAGCAGCACTCTCCGTCGTGATCATGATGATGGTGATGGCCGTGCTCATGGGCGTGCTCTCTGGCCTCCTTCATGAGCTCTTCCATCATATTGTCCTTCTTCTCGATAATTTCCAGAAGCTGTGTTCCAGCAAGCTGGCTGACAGGTGTAGTCACAATCGCCGCATCCTGATTGTGCTGGCGGATCATCTCCACAGCAGTCTGTACCTTTTTCGGATCTGTTATGTCAGTTCTGCTGAGTACAATGGTTCCGGCATTTTCAATCTGGTTGTTGAAAAACTCGCCGAAATTCTTCATATACATGCGCACCTTGCTGGCATCAGCCACAGTGACAGCACTGTTTAACTCAACCTCGATCTCGGAGGCAACATCTCTGACAGCCTTCATCACATCGGAGAGCTTGCCTACTCCGGATGGCTCAATGATCACACGGTCAGGAGTATATTTCGTGAGCACCTCTGCCAGAGATTTTCCGAAATCTCCCACAAGGGAACAGCAGATGCAGCCGGAATTCATCTCGCGGATCTCTATTCCCGCATCCTTCAAAAAGCCTCCGTCAATACCGATCTCTCCAAACTCATTCTCAATCAGAACGACCTTTTCACCGGAAATCGCCTCTTTTAACAGGCGCTTGATAAAAGTAGTCTTTCCTGCACCCAGGAAACCGGAAATAATATCAATCTTTGTCATCTCTATCTACCTTCTTTTCTGTAATTATCTTTCTGAAGCCCCTGGCTTCTCTCAATATGCAGCGACAAAAGCGAACCCTTCGTCCGCCTCAGTCCAGTATATAATTTTGACACAAAACCCCTGTAAAGTCAACCGCTTCCCCTTTTCGCTTTCGGCACAGGACAGGGATTCTCCTTTAGCCGCACCGGCTAAAAAGCGCAGTACGGATTTTCAGGCCCTGAAACCGGGAGGGATGGACTGGATTCTTCCACAGAAAAGTGCTAATATGGTTTTAAATTATCTGGTACAAAGGAGAAAAGTGCTGTGAAGGTTCCTGCCAAGCGCCGTGTCTTTGAGATCATTCAGATTGGACGAGATCATGACATCGCCAGTATTGTCTTTGACTTTTTTATTGCATTTATTATTTTTTTGAACTTATTTATTACCCTGTTTGAGACCTTTGAACAGTCCCGGCCGTATCTTCCCCTGCTCCGCAGCCTGGAACTGATCACCTCCTGCATTTTTGCAGTGGAATATATGCTTCGCATCTGGACCGCAGAATACCTGTATCCCAGAAAAAGCCGCAGGCAGGCAAGGATTTCTTTTATGTTTTCTTTTTTCGGCATCATCGACCTGCTGTCTTTCCTGCCGTATTTCCTTCCCGTGATATTTCCCATGGGTATTGTCACGTTCCGGATGTTCCGGGTAGTGCGTATTTTCAGGCTGTTCCGCATCAACATGTATTACGACGCATTTAATGTAATTACCGATGTCCTCCACGAGAAGAAGGATCAGATTTTTTCGTCCGTCTGTATCCTGCTGATCCTGATTGTGGCATCCTCTCTGTTTATGTACAGCCTGGAGCATGACGTACAGCCGGACAAATTTCAGAACGCATTTTCCGGAATCTGGTGGGCAGTGTCTACCCTGCTGACCGTAGGCTACGGAGACATCTACCCGGTGACCAATGCCGGGCAGCTGGTGGGCATCGTGATCGCCTTTCTGGGCGTGGGAACTGTAGCGATTCCCACCGGTATTATATCTGCTGGTTTTGTGGAGCAGTATACCAAGCTGAAATCTATGGCTGATTACTCAGAGGAAACAAATATCCGCTTTATCAGCCTGGCCGTAGGAGAACACCATCCCTGGGAACACATGCGGGTCTCCGATCTGCCGCTGCCTCCGGAGATGATTCTGGCCGTCATCCGCCGCGGAAAAAGAACAATCGTTCCGAAAGGAAATGTGGAAATTGAGATAGGTGACCGCCTGATTTTCGGCGCCAAAGGCTATCAGGACGACGTGGGCATTACCCTGAAAGAACTGCAGCTGTGGGATCGCCATCCGTGGGTGGGAACGGCTATCCGTGACTTTAATATTTCCCGTAAGACGCTGATCGTGATCGTGCAGCGCGGGGAAAAGATCCTGATCCCCAGCGGCTCTCTGGTGCTGCGCGCCGAGGACAAGGTGATTCTGTATACAAAGCGGGATGTAAGAGACAGTGTGGAAATTGAAGTGTAGATACATGTCAGAATAACTGTCAGAACAGATGCAGCCGGAGAGCGGGCCTGTTCATTTCTCAGCTTATCCACGGCAGATATGCGGCCAGAACTGCCAGAAGCATAGCCGGAAGCATATTGGCTACACGAATCCGCTTGTCCCAGACCAGATTAACCCCTATGCAGAAAATCAAAACAGAACCAATCAGTGATAAATAAAAAATGGCCGTCCCTGTCATGAAGGGGGCCAGCAGCCGTGCCAGCAGTGTGACAGAGCCTTCAAAAATAAAAACCGGAATGGCAGAAAATACACAGCCTTTTCCCATGGATGAAGTCATCACGGCGATAAGAATAAAATCCAGTACCGCCTTTACCGCAAGCATGGAACAGTCTCCCAGGATCCCGTCCCTGATCGCTCCGACTATAGCCATAGCTCCAATGCATACCGTTAAGGAAGCCGTTACGAACGAATCCGTAAAGCCCGGATCCCTGCCATTTCCGGATTTATATTTCAGCCACTCGCCGAGCCGCTCAAAGCCTCTTTCGATTCCATCAGGCTTTAACAGCCTGCCGGCAAAATGTCCGATCAGACCGCCGGCAATAATGCTGACGCTGTTGATAAACGTCCCTAAGCCTATCATAAGCTGTTCTCCTGCTTGGCCTTAAGCTCTCTCTTCCAGGCGGACGGCATCGTACATCTCATCCACCTCATATTCCCTGAAAAAGTGTTCTGAGAGTTCTTCATCCTCGCCGTTTACCACCAGCTTCATCTTTTCCCCGATCTTCAGAGTCATAAGTCCCATCAGCGATTTGCCGTCTATCCAGCTTACTCTTTCTCCCAATTTTCCAACGTCAATATCTGACTGCATCTTCTGGCAGATTCCGCAGAAATTAATAATGTCATTTGTGTTCAGAAAACGGATTTTTTTCTCTACCATAGCCTTAATTTCCTCTCTAAAGTACAATATTCCGTCACAGCCGCGCCGCAGTCTCTGTTTCCTCTTATCTCCTGCAGCAGGGAGAAATGGCATATCAAAACCACTGGCTGTTCCTCCCTGGGCGAAGTCCGATAGTAGTATACAGCAACTGATTTCCCGTGTAAAATACTTAAATAAAATATCCGCTATATCAAAATCACATCTCCCGGTTCTGCCTGGGGATTCCCCCGGGGAGACAGGCCGCTTCAGGGGCAGATTCTGCTCTGCCCCGGTGCACCTAACCTGGCAGCAGAGCCTCTCTACTTTCTCTTTCCGGCCGCGCTCAGCCTGGACATGGCCCTCGCCAGCTCCCGCTGGCTTCTGTAATACTCCAGAAGGGACTGCTCCTGGCGAAGCTGCTCCTCAGCCCGCTCCTTAGCCTCCCTGGCCCGGTTAATGTTGATATCCTCCGGCCGCTCCGCAGAGTGTACAAACACCTTCACACGGTTGTTGATCATCTCTGCAAAACCGGCTCCTGTGGCTATAATTCGCTCCTGAGGCTTATCTGCGGCTCCCTCGCCCTTTTCACCCGGGTCCTTCGCAGGGACGAACCTGGTAATTCCAGGCACCAGAGCAATGACCACATCCTCGTGGTGGGCCAGAAAGGTATGTCCGCCGTCTGTAGCCGGCAGATCGATAAAGCTCGCTCTGCCCTGATAGAAAATTTCGTTGCTGGAATAGATCTCAAGCCCGAAGGTTGCCTCTGCTCCCATGAAATCTCCTCCTTTAACTCTCTGCCTTTGCCTTCTCGATTACATCGTCAATGGTTCCCACATTGAAGAACGCATTTTCCGGGTATTTGTCCATCTCCCCGTCCAGAATCATCTTAAAGCCGCGGATGGTCTCCTTGAGCGGAACGTATTTTCCGGGTATTCCCGTGAAATTCTCAGCCACATGGAAGGGCTGGGACAGGAATTTCTGGATCTTTCTGGCTCTGTACACCGTATTTTTATCCTCCTCGGACAGCTCCTCCATACCAAGGATGGCGATAATATCCTGCAGCTCCTTATACTTCTGAAGCACCTCCTGGACACGTCTTGCCGTCTCATAGTGCTCCTCGCCGACCACGTCGGCTTCCAGAATCCTCGATGTGGATTCCAGAGGATCCACTGCCGGGTAAATCCCCTGCTCCACAATCTTCCTGGAAAGCACCGTGGTGGCATCCAGATGGGCAAAGGTCGTGGCCGGAGCCGGATCCGTCAAGTCATCGGCCGGCACATAGACAGCCTGCACGGAGGTAACGCTTCCCTCCTTCGTGGAGGCAATCCTCTCCTGAAGCTCTCCCATCTCTGTAGCCAGCGTAGGCTGGTATCCTACGGCCGACGGCATACGTCCGAGAAGGGCAGAAACCTCTGATCCGGCCTGCACGAAACGGAAGATATTGTCTATAAACAGAAGCACGTCCTGGTGCTCCCTGTCACGGAAATACTCTGCCATGGTAAGTCCCGTCTCCGCAACTCTCATACGCGCTCCCGGCGGCTCGTTCATCTGCCCGAACACCAGGGCCGTCTTTGAGAGGACTCCTGACTCCTTCATCTCTGTCCAGAGGTCATTTCCCTCTCTGGAACGCTCTCCCACGCCTGTGAAAATCGAGTAGCCGCCGTGTTCGGTGGCAATATTCTGAATCAGCTCCTGGATCAGCACGGTCTTTCCCACGCCGGCTCCTCCGAACAGTCCGATTTTTCCTCCCTTTGCGTAGGGGGCCAGCAGGTCGATTACCTTAATTCCTGTCTCCAGAATCTCCACAACCGGCTTCTGGTCTGCGAAGGACGGCGGATCCCGATGAATGACCCAGTGCTCCTCCCCTTCCAGAGACTCTCCGCCGTCAATGGTCTCTCCGAGCACATTGAACAGACGGCCCAGCGTCTTGTCGCCCACAGGAACCTGGATTCCCTTTCCTGTGGCCTCTACCTCCATATCGCGGCACAGCCCCTCGCTGGCCGCCAGCATAATGCAGCGGACCGTACTGTTTCCAAGGTGCTGGGACACCTCCATCACACAGGTTCTGTCCCCGTTTTTTACCTTCAGGGCATCCTTGATATGGGGCAGAACGCCGTCTTCAAATAAAACATCTACCACAGGTCCCATGACCTGCACAATTCTGCCTTTATTCATAATTATCTCCTCTACCGCTTTTTCTTCTGGGCATTGGCGCCGCTGATTACCTCTGTGATCTCCTGGGTAATGGCCGCCTGCCTTGCCCTGTTGTACTGGACAGAAAGCTCTTTCAGCATCGCTTTCGCGTTGTCTGTGGAAGCCTGCATGGCCATCATCCTGGCGTTGTGCTCACTGGCGTAGGATTCCACCAGAGCGCCGTATATCACTCCCACCAGATAGCTTGGGACAATATTGTCCATCACCTCTCTGGCTGACGGGAACAGACGGATCTCCTCCCTTCTCATGTCCATGGGAAGAGAGATAGGCTCCGGCTCCGGATGCTTGAGGGGCAGCAGCGTTTTGAGTACCGGCTCCTCTTTCATGGAATTGAGCATCTCTGTAAACAGGATGGATACCTCGTCAAACTCTCCGCTTAGGAAGCCCTCGATCACCGTTTCCGTAATCATCCTGGACCTGTGCATGGTCGGCTTCTGCACCGTGTAGCGGAAGCTTCCGTCCATATCCACTTTCTTTTTGGAGAAATACTGGCGGCCCACAACGCCCAGTACATAGAGCTTTGTGTGGCCGGGCTTTTTCAGCTCCTCCTCTGCCATCTTGATAATATTGTGATTATATGCCCCGTTTAATCCCTTATCAGCCGTAACCACAATAAGGGCGCGTTTTCTGTCCTCGGGACTCACATCTGTCCTCTCGTCCAGATAACGGCTCTCTTTCTCCTCATCCGGCAGATGTCTCAGAATTCTGTCGAGGGCTGTCTGCACGCCGAAGAAATACGGCTCTGTGTCAGCCAGAACTTTTTTCGCCCGCTTCATCTTGGATGAGGAGATCATATACATGGCGTTCGTAATCTTCATGGTGTCCTGAATGCTCTTCATCCTGGTCTGAATTTCCTTTGTGCCCGCCATTTACTCACCTGCCTTCCTGCCAAAATAAGCGTTTTTACCGGATCTGCGTTTCTGCATACTGCTTTGCCGCCGACACAATCCTCTCTTCCAGCTCGTCAGAGAGGACTCCCGTATTCTCAATTTCCTCCCCGATCTCAGGGTAGCTGGAATCAAAATATCTGAGAAGCTCTGTCTGGAAGGGTTTCACTCTTTTGACGTCAAGATCCATAAAAATCTTATGTCTTGCCGCACACAGGGTGATTACCTGCTCGTGAAGGCTTAAAGGACTTCCGAGAGGCTGTTTTAAAAGCTCCATCAGGCTCTTTCCGTACTGGAGCTGCTCCTTTGTGGAGGCGTCCAGGTCAGAGCTGAACTGGGTAAACACCTCCATCTCCCGGTACTGGGCCAGGTCGATACGGATGCTTCCCGAGGCCTTTTTCATGGCCTTTGTCTGGGCTGCGCCGCCCACACGGGATACAGAAAGTCCCACATTGACTGCCGGTCTCTGGCCCGCAAAGAACAGATCCGTTTCCAGGAAAATCTGGCCGTCTGTGATGGAGATCACGTTAGTCGGAATATAGGCGGAAACATCTCCGGCCTGTGTTTCAATAATCGGCAGGGCCGTGATGGAACCTCCTCCCAGCTCGTCGCTCAGGCGGCTGGAACGCTCCAGAAGCCTGGAGTGCAGATAGAACACATCGCCCGGATAAGCCTCACGCCCCGGAGATCTCTCAAGCAGAAGGGACAGAGCCCTGTAGGCCACTGCGTGCTTGCTCAGATCGTCGTAGACGATCAGCACATCCTTCCCCTTGTGCATAAAATACTCTGCCAGAGCAGTGCCTGAATAAGGCGCAATATACTGAAGCGGCGAGCAGTCGCTGGCTGTAGCCGCCATGACGATGGAATAATCCATGGCTCCGTGCTCCGTCAGAGTGGACACCAGCTTGGCGACGGTGGACGCTTTCTGTCCTACTGCCACATAGATACAGATGACATCCTTGCCCTTCTGGTTTAAAATGGCATCCGTGGCGATGGATGTCTTTCCTGTCTGCCGGTCGCCGATGATAAGCTCCCTCTGCCCCCGTCCGATAGGGAACATGGAATCGATGGAAAGAATTCCTGTCTCCAGAGGCCTGTTTACCGATTTTCTCTCTACAATGCCGGGAGCCTCCTGCTCCACCGGCCTGTAGCCGTCCTCCTTAATCTCCCCTTTTCCGTCAATCGGCGCTCCCAGGGCGTCCACCACACGGCCTAAGAAGGCATCTCCCACAGGGATTCCCGCCTTTTTCCTCGTCCTGACAGCCCGGCTTCCCTCGCTGATGCCTGTATCCTTTCCAAAGAGGATGCATCCGATGCTGTCCTCCTTAATATCCTGAACCATACCCTTGAGACCGTTGTCGAAGATCACGATCTCGCCGTACATGGCATGCTCCATGCCGTAAATCCTGGCAATGCCGTCTCCCACGGAGATGACGGTTCCTGTTTCCTCCTCACGGCATCTGTCGTCATAATTTTTTATTTCTTCCTTCAGTATGGAAATAATATCCTCTGAACTGATTGAACTCAAGCCCTCTCACCTCCGTACAAGTAGTTGGACAGACGCCTGTAGCTTCCCCTGAGGCTTCTGTCATATTCAAATGCTCCCGCCCGCAGGACAAAGCCCCCGAGCAGCGTTTTATCCTCTGTAAGCTCAAACTCCACCTCTCTCTTTCCAAATCTCCTCTTCAGAAATTCGGAGAGGCCGCGAAGCTGCTCCTCGGTTGGAGGAGTCACATAGGTGAGGACAGCCCTCAGAATTCCCCTCTGCTCCTTTGCATAGGCTCTGTAGGCGTCAAATATTTCAAAAAGAAGTCCCGCATGTCCATGGCGGCAGACTGTCTTTATAAAGGATCTGGTTTCCTCCGGGAAGATCCTGTCAGCCACCCGCTCCTTTTCCGTCAGAGAGACCGTCGGATTTTTGAGAGCCTCCATCAGGCGGCTCTCCGCCTTCAGCAGCTTCTCCGTCTCCAAAAGCACCTGCTCCGGCACGGAAAGCTCAAAGAGGGCCTTCGCGTAATTACCTGCTGTCTGGGTCATGGCATTCACCTGCTTCCTCTATAAAACGGTCGTAGAGAGCCAGATCCTCAGGGGCGCCGGCAGCACTGCCGGATACCTGTCTGGCAGCGCAGAGAGCCACCTCCGCAATCCTTCCTCTAAGCTCTTCCATGGTTTTCACGCGCTCCGCTTCAAGGCTTTCCCTCGCCTTCAGAAGATCCTCAGCCGCCTTTTTGTCAGCCTCGGCCACGATGCGGTCGTACTCCTTCTTTGCACGGCCTCTGGCCTCCTCCACAATCCGGCCGGATTCCGCTCTGGCATCCTTAAGAGCCGCCTCATACTGACTTTTTAAGGCGTCGGCCTCTTCTTTCGTGCTCTTCACATTTTCCAGCTTCTCGTTTATCATGGCCTGCCGCTTGTCCATAATTCCCAGCACAGGCTTAATTAAAAAGTGCTTCAGCAAAAGACAGAGGACAATCAGGTTTATGATGTTGTAGACAAGGCTTACATTAAACTGTAACACCTCTTCCACCTGCCTTTCCTAATTTATTTTAAGAACAGAATGATTACGAGGGCGATTACGAAACCGTAAATAGCTGTTGCCTCTGCCAGGGCACATCCCAGAAGAAGAGCCTTGCTGATCTTGCTCTCAGCCTCCGGCTGCCTTGCGATGGCCTCCACTGCCTTGGATGTTGCGATACCGATACCAATTCCTGCTCCAATACCTGTAAATACAGCGATAGCTGCTCCGATAGCGATTAATGTTGACATAACTGTTTTCTCCTTTACTTATTCATTTACTGTTTTCTGCTGTCCCGCCGCAGATTCGCCTCTGGCCGCCCGGCCTTTCCTCCTGTTCAGGCTTCACGTCCTGTTTTTCTCAGCTACTCTAACGATTCTTTAATAAACAGAGCTGTCAGGAACACAAACACATAGGCCTGAATCAGCCCGTCGAAAATGTCAAAGTAAAAGCTGAACGGAATCGGCACAAACAGCGGCACCACCAGCTTGATAAGCTCCATAACTACGAAGGAGCCCAGCACATTTCCGAAAAGACGCATACAGAGAGATACCGGCCTGATGAACACCTCCAGAATATTGATGGGAAGTATAATGGCCACCGGCTCTGCGAAGCTTTTCAAAAATCCCTTTGCGCCTTTCTTGTGGAATCCCGCGTACTCGATCACGGCAATACTGATGATTGCCAGAGCCGCTGTCATGTTCAGATCCTTTGTCGGAGGCACAAAACCGACAATTCCTATCAGGTTTGCGGCGCCAATAAAGATGGCTGTCGAAATCAGATAGGGAACATAACCTTTTCCCTCTTCTCCTACCAAATCCACGAAGAAATCCCTCAGAAATCCAATGGAGCTTTCCAGAAAAAGCTGAACCCTCCCAGGATTTTCCACACTCAGGTTTCTTACCAGGAGCTTGGAGAGAAGCACTAATACTGCCATGATGATCCATGTAACTGCAACTGATTCGTAAATCGGTATCCCGCCGAAAATCGGGATCGTAAATACCACTTTACAGTTCAGCTCCTCCATCAGGGTGCTAGAAAGAGCTTCCGTTTTAATCCCTCCTTTTCTCATTTGTCTGAAGTACGTCTGAATATCGTCTTCAGATATTTCTTGAAAAAAGACAGAAAAACAGCATTTCTACTGTTTTCCCGTCTTTTTCCTGATTTCCACTATTATACGCCTAATCACATGTGAAAGTAATTAGATAAAACTTCTAAATTTTCATGAAAATTTATGGTTATTTTATTCAAAATACGACTAGTGTGTTAATAAAATGTAACATTTTATTTCACCTGGTTACTGTCTGAATTCCCTTCAAATTTCTCCGGCTTTTCTTCTGACTGCCGTACAATTTGTTCCCCGCCTATCGCCTTCCTGACTGCCGCAGCATCTGAACTGCCGAAAATACAAGGAAAAAGCAGAGGTTGACCACCACCACGCTGGCTCCTGCCGGCGTGGAATAGACGTAGGACAGCACCATACCGGCAAAAAAGCAGATCACAGAAAGAATGCCGGCGGAGACCACCACCCCGTGAAAGCTCTTAAACACCCGCATGGAAGTCAGGGACGGGAAGATGATCAGACTTGAAATCAGCATGGCTCCCATCATGCGCATTCCCAGCACGATGGTCACGGCTGTCAGGACCGCGATCAGCACATTGTAGAGTCTCACCCTGACGCCGGTGGCCTTGGCGAAGTTTTCATCAAAGGTCACGGCAAACACCTTGTTGTAGCAGAACAGGAATAAAAACAGCACTACCACGCAGAGCAGAGCGGAGAGCCTCACATCCTCCCTGCTCATGGCCAGAATGCTTCCGAACATGTAGCTGCTCACATCCGTGGTCATTCCTGTGGTCATGGAGGTGACGATAATTCCGATAGCCAGAGCGCTGGCCGAGATCATGGCAATGGCCGCATCGCTCTTGATCCTCCCTCTCTCTGTAATATGCAGAAGAAAGAAGGCGGCAAGGACCACCACGGGGATGGAAACCCTGAGAGGCGACCAGCCCATGGCCAGAGCCACAGAAAGGGCACCGAAGGATACATGGGAAAGGCCGTCTCCGATCATGGAATAGCGCTTCAGCACCAGGCTCACTCCCAGGAGGGATGCGCAGAGGGAAACCAGAATTCCCCCGATGAGCGCCCTCACCATAAAGGGGTACGATATCATTTCAATCACCGCGCTCATCAGTCCTCACCTCCCAGAAATCCCTGCCCTACACGGCTTTTCACATAATCGGAGACAGAGCCGTAAAACAAAACCTCCCTCTTCAGGTGAAGGATCTTGTTGGCCTGATGAACAATGTTCTGAATATCGTGGGATACCATCAGAACAGCCACCTGCTCCTCTCTGTTTAGCTTCTTTATCATATGGTAAAAATCCTGAATCGCAGACGGATCGAGACCGGTGATCGGCTCGTCCAGCACCAGGAGCTTATCTGTGGCGCACAGAGCCCTCGCAATTAACGCCCTCTGCTGCTGCCCTCCTGAGAGCTCCCGGTAGCACTGTTTCTTCAGGTCTGTAATGCCCAGCTTTTCCATATTGTACTCAGCCAGCGCCCTCTCCTTCCTGGAATAAAACGGGCGGTTTCCTCTTTTTCCCAGGCAGCCGGAAATCACCACCTCATAGACGGTTGCCGGAAAATCTTTCTGGGCCGCCGTCTGCTGGGGAAGGTAGCCGATTCCTGCACGCCTCAGCTCCTCGGAAACCACGATCTTTCCCGAAGTAGGCTTCAGAAGTCCCAGGATTCCCTTCATCAGGGTGCTCTTTCCTGAGCCGTTTTCTCCCACAATACAGATATAGTCCCCTGTATTTACCTCCAGATTTGCATCTACCACAGCATCCTGGTTCTCATACCCGAAGTCTGCGTGTTCACACCTTAGTAATGTTCCCATCAATTCAATCCTTTACTCAAATTTACGGCATTTTGCTCCATTAACTCCAAATAAGTCACGCCGGAGTCAAATTCCCGTCTTGTCACATTGTGGCAGGAGTGAAACAGGAGAGGCTCCGCCCCCGTTTCTTCCCCGATAATCTCAGCGACTCTGTGGCTGGAAAGCTCCAGATAATAGACAGCCGGGATATCTAACTCCCTTACCTTGTCGATCAGGTAGGCTATCGTCTTGGCACTGGGCTCCGTGTCTGTGCTGCAGCCGGAAAATGCGGCCCTGTATTCCAGACCATACTCATCGAAAAAGTACCGGAGCGGAAACTTGTCCCCGAACACTACCAGCCGTCTTTTCCCATGCTCTGCGATATCCCTGAATTTCTGATCCAGAGCTGAGAGCTTTTCCTCATATTCTGCCAGGTTCTCCCTGTAAATCTCCTGATTGCTTTCGTCCATCTCGCAGAGCGTGCCGGCAATCACCTCTGAGAGGGTCATAGCATTTACAGGAGATGTCCAGATATGCTCATCATACTCTATTTCCTGCTCGTGGCCGTCGTCGTAGAGGTGTCCTTCCTCACCCTCCTTTGGCACACCTGCAGGGTGGACATGATCATGGGAGTGATCGTGCTCCTCCGCCTCCATCCCTTCTACAATCTCCTCTTCCACCGTATCCACGTAGTCCATCATTGTGATAACCTGCTGGTTCTGCGTATCGAGGGAGTCCAATACCCGTTCAAACCACTGTTCCATGGCTCCCCCGTTGCAGATAATCAGGTCAGCATCCTGGATTTTAATGATATCGGCAGGCGTCGGCTCAAAGGAATGGCTGTCCATCCCCGCCGGAACGATCAGCTCCAGCTCCACCTGTCCCGACTCGATAAGCCCGCCGGAAATCTGGCGCGTGAAATCATAGTAGGGAAATACAGTGGTCACGACTTTTAAAGGCTCCTCCTGGGAGGCGGAAGGGTTCGCCTCTTCCGAAACCTGCGGATTCAGGGCGCCTTCCGTTTCCGGCAGTTTTGGGGTTCTTCCCGCGCAGCCTGCCAGAAGCGCCGTTAAACCGGCCCCCAGAAGAATCCGGGCTGCCTTTCTGCCGCTGTGCTTTATCTGTTTTTTAATCATTTCATTCCTCCGCTGTTCTGGTCTTTGGCGGCTTTTCCTCTTCCGCAGGCCACTCATCCTTCTGCAGGATTTTCTCCCCTGCAGGTTTCTCAGTTCTTCAGAGCCTCTGTGTTTTCCTTTTTCAGAATTTTCTCCACATCAGACGGATGATCTGCGATATACCTTGGGTGAAAGGCCAGAAGCTCCTCCCTGTCCCTGAATCCCCAGGTAACTCCCACCGTGTCCATCCCGGCGGCAATCCCTGTCCTCATATCTGTGTTGGTATCCCCCAGGTACAGGCACTCCTCTGGCTTTACCTGGAGCTTCTCACAGATAAAAAGAGCTCCTTCCGGTGACGGCTTCTTGGCAATTCCCTCCCTCTGTCCCAGAATCATATCAAAGGTATTTTTCCCGAAAACCGTTTCAATATTTTCAACCGCCTGCTCATGGGGCTTATTGGAAAATACCGCCATTTTAATATGGTTCTCACGGATAAAGGAAAGGAGATGCAGGATTCCGTCATAGGGCTTTACGCCTCTCATACAGTTTGCCGAAAAGTTCTTCATATATTCTGAAAGGCTCTGATCGTAATACTTCATATTTTCATGGCCAAAGTGGCAGAGGGCCCGCTCCATCTGGGTCTTGTAGCCGTCGCCCACCATGTGCTTGGTATCCTCTATGGTAATCTCCCCCAGCCCGAAGGAGCGCAGGGTAAGGTTCGTCGCGTAGGTCAGCGCCGTCAGCGTGTTTAACAGGGTTCCATCCAAATCAAAAATACAGAGCTTGTACATATTGCCGTTCTCCCTTCTTCTGTCTGGTTCTGACTTCTAATTTGCCTTGTATATCATATGATAAAACAGGGAAACTTTCAATCCTTTTAACATTTCGGCAATTATTCATATATTACTGTTTTTCCCTCTCCCTTTCCCTCTCTCTCATGGAAAACACGCACCCGCAGTAGTCCTGGCGGTACAGACCGTACTCCCTCGACAGCTCGGTAGAGCGTTTATAACCGTTTTTCTTCTTGAAGTCTGAGGCCAGATATTTCACCCCGTACTCTGCCCCCAGCTCCTCCCCTATCCGGTTGAGCCTTGCCGCATCCTTCAGAGGACTGATGGTCAGGGTTGTGGCAAAGTAGTCAACCCCGCCCTCCCCGGCAAGTCTTGCGGCCTCCTTAAGGCGCAGCTCAAAGCAGATGCCGCAGCGATCCCCGCCCTCGGGATCCTCCTCGTGGCCGCGGACTGCCTCATAGAACTGTTCAGGCCTGTACTCTCCTGCCACAAAGGAAACCTCATTTTTCACAGGAAGCTCCCGGATCAGCCGCTTCACCTCCTCTGTCCGCTCCTCGTACTCACTGGGCGGATAGATATTTGGGTTGTAGTAGTAGACTGTGATTTTAAAATACCGGGACAGATACTCCAGCACATAGCTGCTGCACGGTGCGCAGCAGCTGTGAAGAAACAGGGTGGGGACAATTCCCTCCCCTTCGTTTTTCTCAATCAGTCTGTCCATCTCTCTCTGAAAGTTCCTGTTCTTTCCATTCATCCCGATGCTCTCCTCCTTTACTGCATCTTCCTTCGGCATAGGTCCTGCCGGCTTTCCCCCACGCAAAAAGACTGCCAAAATTATTCAGCAGTCTTCTCCGTCCCATTCTAACTTTACATATCTAACTAAACGGCCTTTAACATCTTCCAGGCCCTAATCTCTTGTTTTTATGGAATCACAATTCTCAAACTTCCATGAAACAGCCATGAAGCTGCGAAGTAAGCCTCCACTACAGGAAGTCCCTGATCCTCTTGCTTCTCACAGGGTTTCTGAGTTTTCTGAGGGCCTTGGCCTCAATCTGCCTGATACGCTCCCTCGTCACGTTGAACTCCTTGCCCACCTCTTCAAGCGTCCTCGGATGCCCGTCCTCCAGGCCGAAGCGCAGAACGATAACCTGGCGCTCTCTCTCCTTCAGATCGCCAAGCAGAGCATCAATATGCTCCCGGAGCATCACGGATTCCACGTTGCCCTCAGGAGTCACCACATTTCCGTCCGCAACGAAATCGCCCAGGTTGGAGTCATCCTCCTCACCGATCGGCGTTTCCAGGGAAGCCGGTTCTCTGGCGATCTGCATGATCTCCATTACCTTATCCTCCGACATATCGAGAGCTGCTGAAAGTTCAGCCACTGATGGCTCATAGCCCAGCTCCAGAGTCAGCTTCCTCTGCATCTTGGACATCTTGTTGATCGTTTCAACCATATGCACCGGCACTCGGATCGTCCTTGCCTGATCGGCAAGCGCTCTCGTCACAGACTGGCGGATCCACCAGGTGGCATATGTACTCAGCTTATATCCTTTTGTGTAGTCAAACTTTTCTACTCCTTTGATCAGGCCCAGGTTTCCCTCCTGAACCAGGTCAAGAAAGCTCATGCCTCTTCCGGTATAACGCTTCGCGATGCTGACAACAAGCCTTAAATTGGCCTCAATTAAGCGTTCCTTCGCAGACACATCGCCCTCTGCCTTTCTCTTGGCAAGGCGCAGTTCTTCCTCAGCGCTGAGAAGCGGAACCGTACCGATCTCCTTTAAGTACATGCGCACCGGATCCTCTGTGCCGATTCCCTCTAAAAGGTCAATGGCATCCAGATCGATGTCTTCCTCTTCCCCATTTTTCATAAAGTCGTCGTCCACATCATCGAGAAGCAGCAGTTCATCATTGAGTGAAGTCTCATCAATCACTTCTGGAATCACGTCGATGTTGTTCTGTTCCAGATAGCTGTAAATCTGCTCCATCTGTTCTGTTGACAGGTTGTCGGCGGCAAAAAAGTCATTAATCTCCGCAATGTCCAGAGCATTCTGCTTCGTTTTTGCCAGATCGACAAGTTTTCTTAACTTTTCTAAAAAATTGTCTTTCTCTTTCTCCACGAGTTAACGTCCTTTCGCTATCAGAAGCTTTTGTAAAAGTTTACCGACTTTATATTATAAACTAACCCTCTACATTTTTCAACATATTTTTTCTTACCATGGACACGCATTCAAACCTGAAACTCCCGCGGCTGCAGCGCTCCTGCTGTCCTTCCTTTTATCGGGCGTTGCCGCCACCATCTCGTTCTGCCCTGTAAAGCTGAGCATAAGCGTGTCTGCCGAGTTTACCGCCGCTGAGAGCAGATTCTGCATGATTATAGGAAGCGCCATACTAAAAAGCTGTCTCTGAAATGTTCTTTCACTCTTCGTGCCTCATCACCCTTATCTCTTCCCTCAGGTTTTCGATGCAGACCTCTGTCACTGCTCCGCCGTATTCTCCATCCAGAGTCCAGTCCACCGCCTCCTCGCTCTCTATCACAAGCCTCGATGTCTTGAACCTGTAGACACAGTCATTTTCCCCCTCTTTATTGATCAGGTAGGCAACAATGCTCTGAATGTCCTTAGGGGTTCTCGGCGTGCGCACAAGCATCACCTCAAACTCACCGTCATTGAGGGCCACTCCCGGGGGCACCAGGCTTTTAAAGCCTCCGATGCTCATGGTGTTTGTCACCATTCCCAGAATAAACTCCTCCTCCAGCGTCTGGCCGTTCCAGTGAAATTTCAGGCGGTAGGATTTAAGCCCCGCAATCCGTCTCACAGCCTCCAGCATATACGCCTGATGCCCCAACACATTTTTTGTCTCCTGGGATGTTTTATAGGAAACCTCTGTAAATGCTCCAAACGCGGCCACATAGACAAAATATCTGTCAGCCCCGAATCTTCCTATGTCCACAGCAAAGGGGCTTCCGTTCACGGCCTCCTCGGCTGCCTTCATCATATTTTTCGAAATTTTCAGGCTGGCTGCATAGTCATTAGTAGAGCCTGACGGAATGTATCCTATCACCGGCCTTTTTTCTCTGTCCAGAGTCATGAGTCCGGAAACAACCTCATTGAGGGTTCCATCTCCGCCGCTGCAGACAAGAAGCTCCACACTGTCTCCGCTGTTTCCCGCCTTCTTTTTTGCATCTCCCTGAGCCTGAGTTACATGAACCGTAACTTCATAACCGACTCTGACAAACAAATCGAGAATATCCATCAGCCTTGTTCTGAGCTTCTCACGCCCGGATCTGGGATTCATAATAAACAGCATTTTTTTCATAATTCAGAACTCCTTCATCTACTGTTCCGGATGTCCCCCGTTTCAGTAAGAGCAGTCTGGCGGCCTGCCCCCTGCGCCTTTGTACTTTGCTTTTTTTTCGTCTCTTTTCTATTTTCTATTTCCTGCTTCTCAGTATTCCTCGTCAGAACCTTGGTATACGCCTGAAATGCATTGGGCAGGGGATATTTTTCGAGAATGTCCTCCATCTGCTCCATGGGATAGAGCTTTGGCAGTTCTCTTTTTATCATAACACGGAACCCTGTCATATGCCACTCCACATGAGAAAATATATGGACGGATTCTGCCAGAGGCTCAATGGAGCTGATATCCTCCCGGTCAATTCCGAGAGCCTCCGGGATTTCCTGTTCCTTCAGATGGCCCGGCAGATTCGGGAACTCATAGAGGGATGCCAGAAGGCCTCTGGAGCTTCGCTTCCTGATGGCAGCTTTGCCCTCATATTCAATGAGAAATACCGTTTTTTCCTCCCTGCGCCTCTCCTTTTTTCCCGACTTTACCGGAATTTCGCGGATCGTCCCGTTTCTCCTTGCCAGGCAGAGGGTTTCAAACGGGCACCGGCTGCACAGGGGTTCCCCTGCCGGAGTACAGACAATCGCTCCCAGCTCAATGAGGGCCTGGTTAAAATCTCCCGGCCTTTTCTCTGGAATGATCTCCCTTATCTCCTTTTCCATCTGCTTTTTTACAGACTGTTTTCCAATATCCTCCCGGCTCTCAAGCAGCCTTGAAATGACCCGGAGCACATTTCCGTCCACGGCCGGCTCTGCCATCTGGAATGCAATCGATGCAATCGCCCCCGCCGTATAGCTCCCGATCCCCGGAAGCTTCAAAAGCGCTTCATAGGAAGCAGGCAGTCTGCCCCCGTACTGCTCCACGCAGATCTGGGCCGCCTTCTTCAGATTTCTGGCTCTGTTATAATATCCCAGTCCTTCCCAGAGCTTTAAGAGAGTTTCCTCCTCCACCTGCGCCAATGCCCTCACATCCGGCAGAGCCTCCATAAAACGGGCAAAGTACGGTTTCACAGCCTCCACCCTTGTCTGCTGAAGCATGATCTCCGAGATCCAGACGCGGTAAGGCTCCGGTTCCTCCCTCCACGGAAGCACCCGGCGGTTTTCATAGTACCATAAAAGGAGGGGCTCCCTCACGGCCGTCAGGCGCTCCCGCCGGCTCATGGGGTATCCCTCTCTCTCCACAGTCACAAGCCTGTCATACAGGCGCTTTACATACTGATTTTCCATTCTTCCTCCTGCCTGCCGGCCTACTGTCCTGCCTCATAGCTTACTGTCTGCCTCATAGCTTACTTGCCTGCCTCATACTTACTGTCCTTCCTCATAAAAGAAGGGATGCCGTATAATGACTGCACATCCCCAATCCTTCATTTATATCTGCTGTATGGCACAGTCCTAGACATAGCCGTAAATTCCTCTGACAGAAACCTCTCCGGAGAGCACCCGCCTTACCGTCGTGTCCTCCATCTCAACCAGGAGCTCGCCCTCCCTGTCAATGCCGATGGCCGTTCCGCTGTATTCGCCTGCCGGATCCAGCACACGCACCGTCCGCCCGCAGTTTGCCAGCTTTCCGTTGTAGTCTTCCAGAAGCCCGCTCATATCTGTGGTTTTCATGAACACCTCGTAATATCTCTCAAAGGCCGCCATCACTGCGCTGATCAGAAGGCTCCTCTTCGTCTTTTTTCCCGTCTCCGTAAAAATAGAGGCAGCCACTCCCCGGATCTCCTCCGGAAATTCTTCCATATTTACATTAATTCCAATTCCCACTGCCACATAGTTGATACAGTCGGGATCTGCACTCATCTCTGTCAGAATTCCGCAAATCTTCTTCCCGCTCATCACAATGTCGTTGGGCCATTTGATCAGAGACTCCGCTCCCGTGCACTCTCTGATTCCATCGGCTACCGCCAGGGCCGCCACCAGCGTCAGCATGGATGCATGGACAGGGGCCATGTTCGGCCGTAAAATCAGTGTCATAAAAATACCTGTTCCCCGCGGGGAATCCCAGGCTCTTCCTCTTCTGCCCTTGCCTCCTGTCTGTCTTTCTGAAACCACAAGGGTTCCATGCACTGCCCCGTTTTCAGCCGCCTTCTTGGCAGCCGTGTTGGTGGAATCCACCTCGTCCAGATAGAGGATTTCCCTCCCAGCCCAGGAGCCGCGTATGCTGCTCAGTATCTCTGCCTGGCTTAATATATCTCCTGCCGTTTTCAGCCTGTAGCCTCTGTTTCTGACGGCCTCAATCTCATATCCCTCCGCCTCAAGCTGTCTTACTACCTTCCAGACTGCTGTCCGGGATACCTGAAACCTCTCGCACAGCTCCTGTCCGGAAATATAGCCGTCTGCCTCTTTTAAATATCTGAGAATCTCTGTCTTCATTACTGTCTACCCCCAAAGGATGGATGCCGCACTCATCACTGCCATCAGAAAGAGAGCTGCGGACGCGATAAAAAGCAGGATTTCCGGAACACGCCATTCCTCTCCTGCTGCCTGTCTGTCTGTTCTGCTGAGGGCATTGGAAAGGCAAAGTCCGGCTCCCAGCAGAAAAATAACCGGAAAAACCGCTCTGTTTGCATCCGGATTCAAAAATACAAGGACAGAGAGAATCACGATGGCAATTCCCACTCCAATATCTGTCATTTCCCTTCCAAATGTGGATCTCCTCTTTTCCTTCTGCCTTTCTGTCATAAGCATATTACACTCCTAACGTCACAGCCATTATCGCCTCAGCGGCACCAAATTTTCAAACTCTTCTCTATTCTACCTGAATGTTTGGCGATTGTCAAAAGTTCTTAGATTCTAAACCCTGTCATACTGCCTGTCCCTGGGGCATATATTTTTATATGTCACATGAGTGCGCAGCCTGCAGAAGCTGCCTGCCAAATTTTTCAGGGGGGGATTTTATGATTATTCATCCAGTTTTCGGAGCCATCATGAGATACAGAATTGTCCAGAATGCGGCAGAGGCCTACTACCGGTATAAGATGAAGCGCCCCTGCTTCATTATGGAGCAGAACAGCCGGTGGACGTTAGTGACCATTGAGCGGTAGGCCGAAACGGGCAATCCTGCGATCAAACAAAGGCGGAGACTTGTTTTAAGCCTCCGCCTTTCATATCTCTCTAGCTCTGTCTGCCTTTTCCTGACTCTTACTCTTACGGATTCTCGTCCTTTGCCCCAACCTCTGCCAGAGATTTCACAAGACCGGCGATTCCCTGAATCTCAGACGGAATGATAATCTTGGTGGCCTTTCCGTCAGCGGCCTTGGCAAATGCCTCCAGACTCTTTAACTGAAGCACCGCATTGTCTGCGCCGGCTTCCTTGATGAAACGGATACCGTCTGCATTCGCCTGCTGTACCTTTAAGATAGCCTCGGCACGTCCCTCTGCCTCCTTGATCATCTTCTGCTTTTCAGCCTCGGCGCGCAGGATGGCAGCCTCCTTCTCAGCCTCTGCCTCCAGGATGGCGGATTCCTTCTGTCCCTCTGCCACAAGGATGGTGGATTTCTTCTCACCCTCTGCCCTGAGGATAGCCTCTCGCCTTTCCCTCTCCGCCTTCATCTGCTTTTCCATGGCATCCTGAATGGCTGCCGGCGGAATAATATTCTTTAACTCTACGCGGTTTACCTTGATTCCCCACGGATCTGTGGCCACGTCGAGAGCTGCCCTCATCTTTGTGTTGATCGTTTCTCTGGAGGTGAGCGTCTGGTCAAGCTCCAGATCTCCGATAATGTTTCTGAGCGTCGTGGCAGTCAGATTTTCAATCGCCATAATAGGATTTTCCACACCGTAGGCGAACAGCTTCGGATCGGTGATCTGGAAGAATACGACCGTGTCAATCTTCATGGTTACGTTATCCTTCGTAATAACCGGCTGCGGTGCGAAATCCACTACCTGCTCTTTCAAAATCACTCTCTTTGCCACATGGTCGATAAACGGCACTCTGAAATGCACGCCCACGGACCAGGTTGCCAGATAAGCTCCCAATCTCTCCACCACAAGGGCCTGAGCCTGCGGTACGATTTTGATACAGGAAAAAAGTATCAATAGCACGATGACCACAAGAATAATAAAAGCAATAAATGGCATACTACTGTCCCTCCTTGACTTTCCTCACCATCAGTTTGACTCCCTGAACCTCTGTGATCTCAACCAGAGCGCCCTCCTCAATGGGGCTTCCGTCTGAGGAGCGGGCCGTCC